>Ga0116146_1000895_pt1 | contig 33846 bp, 34 predicted proteins | sample AD_JPNHG2_MetaG_FD_89748 | JGI IMG/M metagenome (GOLD analysis project Ga0116146, IMG submission 89748) | Active sludge microbial communities of municipal wastewater-treating anaerobic digesters from Japan - AD_JPNHG2_MetaG | ecosystem: Engineered > Bioreactor > Anaerobic > Digestate | place... | reverse complement strand
GCAGCGGGAAGAAGACCCAGTTGAAGAAGACAAGTGCGCGCCCGGAGGGAAGAAGACCAAGAGGAAGAAGACTACATATTCAAACCGGCGAAATCTCTGCACTTTCAGAACGACGCTGGCACCAGCGGTCGATCAGGCCCTTGTAGCTCTTCAAGGCTCGCGCCGTCCGCGTGGGCTTCACGACCTCATCGAGGAACCGATAGGCGACCGGGTACTTCCGCTGGATCTCCTCCAAACTCCTGTCGCAGATGTCCAGGGCCCAGCGCCTCATCGCCTGGAGCGCATGGGTCGTGATATCATCGCCCGTGACATACGGGCGGAGGAGGGAATCCGGCTCCGAACGCAGACGCTCGAACCAGGGGTGATCTTCGCCGATGACGAAGGCCATCCCCTTGCTGTTATTGACCCCCTCGAAACTGAATAGGCCGTCGCGCAGCGGCTTGGGTGCCCATTGGTCCTGGCTCTCCTCTACCAGGCGCGGACCTATGTGCCGGCACTCCGAGCCGTCCGCGTCCTTCGGCCCCCGATACTGTCCCTTGTAGAAGCACACCAGCGCGACGATGACAGCCGCGGTGCCGGGCCATGCCAGCCCCTTCCGGGCGAAGATGATGTTGCCTCGCCGGACGATCTCGCCGAGCCCGACGTCAATTGCGCTGCCTTCGGCGATGTTCGTGGTGGCCAGGAGTCCATAGCCTCCCTCGGACCTGATCAGCTCGGCCGCTCGCCTATGGAAGAGGATGCAGAGGTCGACCTTGCCGGCCTTCGCCCCGACGATCATCCGGGCCTGCCACTGCATGCGCTCTCCGAGAATCGGTTTCCAGAGTCTGTTCCCGAGGAACGGCGGATTGCCGATGACAGCGTCAAAGCCGGGATTGTCGCGAGCGAAGACCTCTGGGAACTCCAAAGGCCAGTGGAACGGTCTGCGGACGGGCTTTCCGCGCGGCAGACCCTCGGCCAATGCGCACCGGGTTGTCTCCCCGAGTTGGCGGGTCTCTTTCTCATCGCCGCCGAGGACTCGGTCGGCCTTCATCGCCAAGAGGTCCAGCGTGCCATCGCCAGCGCTTTCGCTTCCATTAGAACGAAGGACTTCGGCGACGAACGCATCGGCAATCAACGACGGATGTTCAAGGACGTCGCGCGACTCCTCGTCGAGACGGGCCATGGCTTCGACGTCGTGGATGTCGCGGATGCGTATCTGCCGGAGGCGCATGCGGAGTTTGATCGTGCGCCGGACGGCATCCTCAATGTTTCGGCCGAAAAGCCGAAGCTGATGCTCCGGCCGGTCGGGATCCATCGTCAGCTTCGTGAGCTGGTCCAGCCTGTGGATCCCAAGCAGGCTGTCGCCGCAACGCAAGTTGTGGTCCAGGAACGCGAAGGGGCGGCCCTTGGCCATGGTCGTCAGCCAGATCGAAAGTTTGGCCAGTTCCACGGCCAGCGGGTTCAGGTCCACGCCGTATAGGCATCGCTCGGCGACCAGCCGCCTTGCGATCAGCAGCCGCTCGTCGGTGTCCTTCGGCAAGCGTTCGTGGCTCTCCGCGGCATCGACGACAGCGCCATCGACTGTGACGAACCGCCCGGCGTCCTCCTCGCGCCCCCAGGCCTCGACCAGGCGCTCGGAGAGATATCGGCAGGCCTGCACGAGGAACGCCCCCGAGCCCATGGCCGGATCGCATATCTTGAGGTCCAAAAGTTCGGCGGGGGGCTTCAGACGCCACTGTTCGCGCGGACGGCCCTCGGCCGGCCCTTCATAGACGATGGGCTCGAGCGTCTTCTCCACGATGGTCTCGGTCAGCGAGCGCGGCGTGTAGTGCGTTCCCGTCTCACGGCGGTCAGCCCCCGGCGTGACGGCGAACGACCCCGCACGGTAGACGAGCGGGCGGCCCCAACTGTCGGGCCGGATGAGACTTGCGAAGGGCAGGAGGCGGCGAGCGAGCGCCTCGTCGCCCCCGCATGCCTGGACGAGAGCGACGAACGCTGCATCGTCCCCGCCGCGCTCCAATGCGTTCCGTACAGCGCTGGCGGACCGTCCGGTCAGCTCTGCGAGGCGCTCGACGGCGGTTTCGATCCCGCGAGAGCGCAGGGATTCGAGTTCGGCCAGGGCGATGCTCGGATGCCGAATCTTCTTCGAACCGGCCAGCCCGAGGGTGACATCGGGCACCTTGGCGACGGTGTACTCGAGGAGGCCCTCGTAGACGTGGCCGATCTGCTCCACATCAAGGGCGCGGTACGACAGGAGCTGCGCGCCGCCGCGATGTTCGAGGACCTGAAGCGCCGTCAGGAGCAGCAGGACCGTGCGGTTATCTATCGGCAGCGGGTCGGCCGTCGCATCCCGCCAGGAAGTCCCTTTGGGACGCCCTTCAAGGAAGGGGAAGCGGTCGGGATCGAACAATGACCCGCCGAGGGCGGGCAGCCGGAGCGTCTCGTGTTCGATGCCGCCATAGACCGCCCGGAAGACGGCCAGCATCCGCGACCAAGCGTCGTATCGGCGTTCCAACACCTCGGAGCCGTGCAGCGACTCCGCCTCCCGCAGAGCCGCCCGGAGGGTCGAGATCGCATAGCACTGGTCGTACAAGGGCTCGCCGAGCAGCAGGAGTCCCCTCTCTTCGGCGCAGAGGAGGAAGACGAGCCGCATCATGACGGTCAGGCCCGCCTCGTAGAGCTCAGCCGGCCCCACGTCCTTCAGCAACTCGCCGTTGCGGTCCTGGTCCGCGCGGCCGAGAGCCTGGATGAGGACTTCGACGGCGCGCCGGACCTGCTCGCCGAGGGTGTCGGTGACCTCCTCCTGGAACGCGATGGATTTCTCGAGGAGCCGGTCGAGCCGCTGATCTTCGGCACCGAAGCAGCGGCGCACTCCCAGCAGCGAGACGAAGGCCCTGAAAGTCACGGGCTCCTGCCACCAGAGCCGGGCCAGCCAAGTCGCATAGCCGGAAGTCCCGCCGACGGGCGCATTGACCACCGTCCATCGCTCGCCGTCGGTGACGAGTCCGACCCGCACGTCGTTGGCGCGGCACAACACCGTCATCCGCTCCAGCGGCGAAACGGGCCAGCGGTCGCCCGGCAGCGGCTTTTCCAGATCGGTCTCCGGGGGATGGACGGCGATGAGCAGGCGCGGCCTGCCGTCGTCCCCCTGAACGGCGAAGTCGGGGGCTATCTCCACGCCGTGCTCAGGAGCGCGATAGGCCAGCCGACCGCCGAGGCGGTCGCGCGGAATGAGGACCTCGTCCTCGTACTCCAGGGCCTCCTGGAGGACCATGCGAATCCACGCGGCGTGCAGCTCTGCGAGTTCGGGATCGTCCTCGTCCACCGCGTCGCGCCACTCATCATACGCCGCCCGAAGCCGCTGGCGCCGGGGCGTTTCGATCTTCTCCAAGCCCTGGGGGAATACGTCCTCGAGGACCGTCGCGGCGATGAAGGGGCCGGAGGTGTCGACTAGGGAGAGCCATTCTACTTGTTCGGATACCCTGGCCATGGATCACCGGTCCTCCGCGAAACCTTCGGGAACGACGAACTCCACGGCCACCGGGAAGGTGCGGGCGGCAGGGGCGGCGTATCGGCGACCGATGGCGGCGAGTTCCTTCTCTCGCTCCTCCGGGATGCGTTCGAGGCGGGTTCGCAGGGCCTCGACGTCCCGCCGGAGCTGCTCGCGCTGATCGGGAGGCCATAGCTCGAGCTGGACCGACTTGCCGGTATCCTCCAGCTCTCTGCGGATCATCGCGGCGAGATCTTCGAGAACCTGGGCCAGATCGGACTCCTCCGCCTGCCGGCGACGTTCCAGGCTATTGGTCAGGAACTCTAGACGCTCTTGGGACCGCGCGTGGACGGCGCTGAGAATCGAGGCCTTCTGAGCCTCGAATCGCCTCCGCAGGGCCTCGAAGCATTTCTGAGTCGGTTCGGCGGGCGCACCCGCGCTCAGCAGTTCCTCCAGCCGGGTCAAGGTGCGGATGCGTGCGAATCCCGACGCCTTCATCTCCCCGCCGGCCACGGTCAGCTCTTCGTGCAGCCGGTGGTATCCGCCGCCGGTGATGACGAGACGCGACCAGACGATCACGACCGGCTCCTGAAGGACCGTCGCGGGCACCGAACGCACGGCCACCCTGTGGAGCTTCCTGCGGTCTTCGTGAGCCCAGATCTCCGCACGCAACAGTCGAAGAGACATCTGGACGAGGCGGTGGTTGAGGTGTGCAAGCACCACGTCGTCGCGGCCACGGGCGACGGCGTGATCGAACGTGATGGGGCGGCGCTTTCCGGTGTGGGGATGCTCCAGGCCGCGCGCAGCCTCCGCCCAAGTTCCTACGAGAAGCGGCACATTGAACGCCTTAGCATCGGCTGGCGCACCGGGAAGGGCGGTCGGTTCGAGCGGCGGCTTGCCAGCGATGTCGAGGGCGACCGAGACCGCCCTGGCGACGCGATCCGGCGTGAGACGGAACCCGTCCCGAGCCTCGATCAGCCTCGCGTGCAGACGAGCGATGCGCTCTTGCAACCGTCGTTCAGCAGCAATGAACCGACGGGCTTTGGAGGCCTTGGCTTCCGCATCGCGCGTGTCTATGGCGATTCGCCTTCCAAGCAATCCCTCTTCGATCTGAGCCGCAATGACCGGTCCCACGATGCCCAGGTCCTCGCGCATCTGTTCGAGCTTGACGATCGCCCTCGCGATGAACTCTGCCTCCCCTTCGATGCTCGACAGGTCGCCAGGCCGAACGCCTTCTCGGCTCGCGATTTCCCTTATTCTGCCAAAATCGATACCCTTTGGCACGGGGTGCCAGATATGGACGGTCTTCTCCTTCTGGCCGTGGCGGTCGATGCGGCCGTTCCGCTGCTCCATGACGTTGGGATTCCATGGTATCTCAATGTGGATCAGGTAGTTGCAGTGGTTCTGGAGGTCGATGCCTTCGGAGGCGGCATCGGTCGCAAGCAAGATCCGTACAGGAGAGACGCTCGGGTGGGCCTGGAAGGCCGCCTTGACTTTCTCGCGTTCTTCTCGGTCCATTCCTCCATGAAGCACCATCAATCGCTCCCCGCCCCATCCCCTGGAGGTCAAGACCTCGTGCAGCCAGGAATGCGTGGCCCGATACTCGGTGAAAAAGATAACCCGCTTGTGGTTTACCCGGCCGTCCGTCTTGAGATGCTCGTCCAGCCAGCGGAGCAGCGCTTCGGCCTTCGAGTCGGGGCGATTCTTGGCTCTCTCCGCCCATGAGCACATCCGTTCGAGCATCGAACGCTGGGAGTCGGTCAAAGGCGAGGAAAGCTCTGTGGCAGCTTCCACGGCCTCCGCTTCCGCTTCCTCAGCCCTCGCCTCATCCGCGTAATCCTCTTCGGCCCGAAGTATGGCCTTCCGCAGGACTCGTTCCCTGAACTGCCGACCTTCGCGGGCTGCTCCCCGCTGAGCGAGCGCCTGCCTGTGCTTGGCCAATGTTGCGGCGAACGCCCTCGGCGACGAGAACAGCCGCTTCTTGAGCAGCTTGTGGACGAAATCGACCCCGAAGTGGTCGCCGTGCGATCCGGCGCGGCTCGCAGTGTATTCCCTGAGCAACCGATGCGCCTCACGTTCCTCTGGCGTGTAATCGACTTCGAGTGCCCGCAGCTCTCGCTTCGGGTAGATCGGCTCGCCTTTCTCATCCACGAGATCGGTCTTCATCCGCCGAATCATGACGCGGTGCAATTGTTTCTCATCGGGCATGACGCCTCGGGCGAAGCGCTGGTCGTCCAGGAGTTCGAGAAGCGACGTGAAGGACTCCTGGTATCCGTTGTGGGGCGTGGCGGTGAGGAAAAGCCGGTGCTCGAAGTGCGGGGCCAGCAGACGGATGAGCCGCGTCCGCTGGCTCGGCATGGCATAGCGGCTGGCGGCCGACGGAGCGACGTTGTGGGCCTCGTCCACGATCAGGATGTCGAACTTGCGCGGGTAAGTGACATGCGGGGGTAGCGCATCCTTGATCAGTCGCAGGCCTTCCCCCGTCTTCATCCAGTCCACCGACGCGATCAGACGCGGGAAGCTGGTCCACGGATTCGCATGGACACCGCATTCCCGCCTCAGCGACTTGACGTAGTCGGCGTCCACGATCCGGAATTCGAGGCCGAACTTCTCGTGCATCTCGGTCCGCCACTTGACCTGCAGCGAAGCTGGACAGACGATGAGTATCGAGCGGGCGCGATGACGAACCAGGAGTTCCTGGATGACGAGTCCGGCTTCGATGGTCTTGCCTAGTCCCACGTCATCCGCGATGAGCAGGTTGGCCCGAGCCATATCGATTGCACGGACCAGGGGGTCCAGCTGGTAATCCTCTATTTCGACACCGCTTCGGAATGGAGCTTGGAGCAGAAACCGGTCGGCGTTCGTCGCACCGCCCCACCGGACCGCGTCGAGAAAGGCTTCGAGCCGTTCGCATGGATCCCACCCGCTGAGGGAGGGAAGGCCCGCTGTCTCGAGTATGCGAGCGCCGGGTTCGACTTCCCACACTGCGGATAGCGATTCGTTCAGCGCGTCTTCGTCGAGCGATACCAGCGTGACGAGGTGCTGAGGCGTACAGCTGTTCGTTCGGGCCAATCCAGAGGAGCGGACGTCGGTGACCACCCACTTGCGACGACGGATTTCGACCAGTTGACCCGGTTCGGGAGGAGCGATGGTCATCTTGAGCCTCCTCTCGTGCGGCAAGCCTCGACGATACGTGCGACCACCCGAACTGATGGGGGCAGACAGTCGTGCTCCCAGACTCGGATGACTCGCCAGCCAGCCTTCCGAAGCCGTGCGGACTGGCCAGCGTCGCGCTCCTTGTTCTCTGCGAGCTTCGGCAGCCAGTAGTCCTGATTCGATTTCGGATAGGTGGCGTGCTTGGGACACCCGTGCCAGAAGCACCCGTCCACCAAGACCGCAACCCTGGGTCGCGGGAAGAGAATATCCACAGTGACGCCCTCTATGCGACGGTGGAGTCTGAACCGGAGCCCCTCGACATGGAGTGCCGACCGGAGCGAACGCTCCGCTCGGGAGTCCTTGCTCTTCACCCGACTCATGATCTCGGAGCGGGTCAGCGGTCTTCGTCTGGTCTTTCCTGTTTCCATAGTCACGACGTTGCCCTCACTCGACAAATCGACCGCCGTTTGCCCAACCGTCCCCGCGATTCGATGGTCGCTATGTGTTCCATAAGCGCCCGACCGAGTTCTCTCGCCAACTTCGGCGGCACCGCGTTGCCGATCATCCGACCGACGGCCTTGCGATTCACCTTCTGGTCGGGTGGCCAGAACCGGTAGTCGCGAGGAAACGTCTGGAACAGAGCCGCTTCGCGGAGGGTGATGGAGCGGTCTTGTTCGGGATGGCCGAATCGCCCGTTGCCTATGCCGGTGCACAGCGTTGTCATGGTGGGAGCGGGCCGGTCCCACCACATCCGCCCATAAATCGAGAAGTACCGTTCGCCCGATTTCTTGCGATGGCAGTCCAACACGAGCCTGTCGGGCCAGTCGTGTCTTGTGCCGCCGTCGGGCCGCGTAGCGCGTATGCGCTCCATATTCACAGGCGAAAGCCTCGACGCGGCGTGCAAGGGGTCGGATGGGTCCTCCTCGCCAGCTTCCAACGGGCGCAACTGCCCGATGGTCTGACGCACGGTGCGCCACTGGCTGGGGCGTTTATACCGCCCCGGCGGTATCCTGATCTCCCCCAGACGCGAGGCCAGCAAGACCAAACGCTTGCGCGATTGCGGGATCCCGTACTCGGCGCAATTCACGACGCACCAATCGATGCGATAGCCGCAATCGGACAGCGCGGCGATGAACTTGGAGAACACTCGGCCGCCCCGGTCGGCAAGCTCGGGGACATTCTCCATGGTGACGATCTCCGGGAGGATATCGGCCACGAACCTGCCGAAGTGGTCCAGCAGGCCCCACGCCCGGTGTTTCCTGATGCCATTGGTAAGCTTCGAGAATGGCTGACAAGGAGCACATCCCGCCAGCAGACGACATTTCCCAAGGTCGAACAGGCCCGCGATGTCGCTGCTCCTCATGGTTGCCACATTCTGCCGTATGAAGGTCGCTCCTGGATTGTTCGTCGCGTATGCGTATTCCATCTGAGGATCGATGTCGATGCCTGCGACGACTCTGATGCCAGCCTGCCGAAGGCCATACGTCAGTCCGCCGCAGCCGCAGAAAAGGTCAACGGCGCTGATCGGACTGTCAGCGATCAGCTGTATTAGACGTTCTGTCGCACTGTTCGCCATGTTCCTGTCCTAATGGTTGACGCTTGATACGTGACCGGCCCAGTTCATGTAACTCCTCTCTTGCGGCCACTATGGCTGAACGGCTTCCGCGTAACTCGTCGGCCGCCCGGGGAGTCTGTCACCGTGCCGCGCACCCATTCGTCGACTTCCGAAAGCTTGAACCGCAAGAGACGACCGGCGCGGTGGGCAGGGAAGCCCTTCTTGTCAATCCACCGGTAGATCGACTCTCTGCGGACGCCGATGTGTTTCGCGACCTCGCCCACGTCGACCCATCGTTCTTCGGTCGCCATGCCTGTGCTCCAATCGGAGAGACACGCAAAAGGGAGTGCCTCTCGATCATTGTCGGTCAGTCAAAGTATACGAAACGCGCTGGTCTTGTCAACGTCGAACGGCGGCCCGTTCTCTCTGCCGCAACAAATTGGGACACGATGCCGAAACAGTCACTCGCCACTCCGCACGTCCCGGATTCGTCCTTCGAAGAACGGCCAGTCCGGCATCGTGCCGTCGGCCTGGTAGGCCTTGCGGGCGGCGCGGATGGCGGCGTGGAGTTCCGGCCACTCCTGCGACTCGTCTTCGGCCTCGAAGAGATGGCCGATGGCTCGAAGGCGGCGGGAGAGGTTGGGCGGCTCGATGTGCCGGGCGTCGGGCAGGTCGTTCAGCTCGGCCAACAGGACGTAGGCCGCGCCCAAGTGCTTCTCCACGCACTCGATGCAACTTGGGCGGCTCGGCGTGTACGAACGCCGCGGAACGACCAGCGGCGGGCAGTCGCCGCACTTCTTCTGCTTGGGGATCAGCGTCTTGGGCTGGGCTTGCTCGAGCATTACGGGGCCTCCTCGAAGCTCAGGTCGAACCGATACCACGCGCCAAAGTGGTAGAGCGGGTCGTTCGTCGTGGCGTCGATGAAGAGCACGTGCGGCCCCGGTTCGAGCAGCACCTGCTGGGGAGGCGGCGGGTTGGAGACGACCGGGGCCATCCCGCCCGCGCAGCCGAGCTTGCCGCCCGGCGCGTGGGCGAAACCCACCAGGTTGCCACCGACGTACAGGCTCATCAGCTCGAAGTCTGGGTCCTGCGTCTCGCCCATCCCGGACCACGAAACGGTCATCACCATCGCGCGGGGCACGACGATCTCACAGGTGGCCGTCGCCGACTGCGTGTACGGGTTGTGGTCCATACAGTTCAGGTCGTCCTCCCAGTCCAGCCGCAGGCCGAGGCCCTCGTTGAGGATGGTCCACGGGCTGGCAGGCACGTCGTCCGGGTCGTCGTAGGCGCGGAACGCGCCGTCCTGACCGCCGTCGATGAACCCGTCGTCGGTGAACGACCACTCCTGCGTGAACTCGATGCAGCAGGCGGCGCACTTGCCCTCGGCGTCGAAGACGGCCGCCTTGCCGCCGACGAGGATGCCGCGCTTACCGCTGGAGATCGCCACCGCCTTGCCGCTCGTGGACATGCCCAGAGTCTCCTACGTTCCCGACTCAGAGGTCTCGCAGGCCTCCTGGTCGGCGACCTCGTTGATCCAGCCGAGCACGAGTTGGCCATCGGCGTCCCAGTGGGCATAGCCGAACGTGGCGGGGATGATGTAGCCGACGGACGGACGCTGCCACTTGTGCGGGGAGTCGGTCGGGTCCACACCACTGGCTAGCGTCTCGCCTGTGAACGGATCAGTCACGTCGTAGGTCCAGGTGGCCGGATTCTGGTCATCGCCTTGGCTGCCGCCGTACTGCGCCAGGTCCACCGGGAACACGCCCGGCTGCGGCAGGTTGCCCAAACGAACCAGGGCCCACTGGACGCCTGTGCCGCCCTCGCGCCAGAGGATGGCGGCCGAGCCGACCTTGGCGGCGGTGAGGTTCGCCGCCGAGCCGTCGGTGATCTCGGCCAAGCGGTACGGGTAGTCTTCGTCCGGCACATCCACGCGGGCGGGCACGACGCCGGCGGCGACGGCGCGGGCGAGCTTCCCGGCAAGGACCGGCTCCAGAAGGATGACGAACTTGCCCCGGTGGTCGTCCTCGGCGGGCGTGACTCCGGTCATGGCCGGGTAGTTCTTGAAGGCCTCGGCGTCGGAGGCGGGGTCGAAGACCGGCCCGCTGATACCGAGCACGTCGAACCGCTCGCGGTCCGCGCCGCTGTCGTTGCGGACGAGGACGATGCAGTTGTGCTTGCCGGAGGGCGTGCCAGCCTGTGCCTGCTGATGCCGGCGGGCGAGGAAGTCGCGGGCGGCGTCCACGAACGTGTTGAACGTGGCCGCAGGGATGACCAGCGGGTCGCCGGGCTTGACCTTCTTCATCGCGTCGCCCATGGGTCAGGTTCCTATCCCGAGCGCCGCGAAGTTGCCCTCCTCGTAGACGCGCTCGATGTAGACGGCGACGGGCTTCTTGACGATGGCCTTGGCGGCAGAGTCCTCCGAGTCGGCATAGCGGACCCACATGTACTCCCAGCCCTTCTTGGAGATGCCGGTGATGGGGCCGACGACGAGGCCGGTGCGGTTGGGCGAACCGGCGAAGCGGTAGGTGATCTCCCAGTCCTCCGCCCCGCGCTTGGAGCCGCTCGCGCCCAGGAACAAACACTCGCCCGCGGCCAGGCCCTTGAACGAGGCGCTATTGACCTTGCCGGTGAGCGAGAACAGCGTGCCCTTGTAGGCGGGCGTCACGACCGCGGCGTCCAGGTAGTGCGTCTCGGAGAAGGAGTAGACCGGAACGGTGATGTCCACGCCCTCGACGTTGTCGTGGGTGACGCCGATGGCCCCGCCGAAGTCCGGCGCGGTCGTTCCGGGCGCGCCGTAGCGATGCACCGTCGCCAGCGACTGGGTGATGTGCTGCGTGCCGCCGGAAGTGTCGAAGGCGAAGGACGACTCGCCGACCTCCGTCGGCGGGCGGATGCCGTAGCGGACGGTGGCGACCCACTGTCCATCGCCGCGGGTCGTGTCAACCCACTCCGGCTCTATCTGGATGGACTGACGGACCAGACCGTTGTAGATGCTGGGCGTGGAACTGGCGATGAGGTTCTTGGCCGTCACGTCGTCGCTGGTGCCGGTGAGGATGTAGACCATCTCCACCGAGGCGTTGTCGCCCGTGGTCCACTTGCGGCTGTCGAGTTTTTCCGTGAGCGTCAGCGGCATGGTTCGTCTCAGGTGAAAGCGGCGCGGTTGTTCCGCACGTCCTGGCGCAGGCCGTCGACGCCCTTGGCGGTGCGCTCGGTGGCGCTGGCGATGCGCTCGTCGGCCCCGCCGGCCTGAAGGCCCAGGAGCGCCGCCGCGTTGAACGTGCCCGCCACGCCGATGGTCCGGTCCCTGGCCGTCTGGAGCAGGTCGCCGAGGCCCGAGAGGCTGCCGCGAACCTTGGCCAGCAAGTCCTCGGGGCCTTCCATCGCGCCGGGTCCCTCGGCCTCCTTGGCCTCGCGCTTCCGTCGAGCTTCGCCGAGGGCGTCCTGCCACTCCTTGCGGGCCTTCGCCAGGTCGGCCTCGTTCTCGGCCATGCGCTGCTGGTACTCGGTGTCCAGTTCCTGGTGCTTCTGGAGGTTTTCGCGGCCGATCTCGGCCATCGTCGCCTCGTGGGTCCGCGTGGCCTGCTCGCGCTCCCGCTGGCGGCGCTCCTCGCGTTCGGCGAGTTTCTGGCCGGTCTCCCGCTCGATGTCGGCCTTCCGCGCCTCGTAGTACTCATCCGCCGCGCGGTTGGCCGCCTCGGCGTCGAAGCTGGAGTCGAACTGCTTCCTGATCCAGTTCCAGGCCTTCGAGAGCTGCTTCCCGCACCAGTGCCAGGCCTTCGTCACCCAGCCGGTGAACTGGGTCCAGGTCTTCGACAGGAACGCCGTGGTCTCGATCCAGCCGACCTCCAGGGCGTGCCAGACGACCTCCACCACGGCCAGCAGGCCATGCCAGGCGTCGTAGCCGATCTTGATGAAGAAGTTGCGGAAGTTCAGCCACGCCTTCTCCAGGAAGTTGATGCCCTTGGTCCACTCCATCTTGAGCGTCAGCCAGAGAATCTTTGCCGCCAGGCCGATGTCGCCGGCGGCCAGGGCGTCGGCGATGCCCTGGTAGGACGCCACGGCGTCCTCGCGGAGGGTCTCGAACCGCTCGGCAAGCCAGCCCAGGGCCTTCGCCCCCGCGCCGGTGGCATAGAGGATGTAGGCCCCCAGCGCCACGACGGCCGTGATGACCAGGCCGATGGGCGATACGAGGAAGGCCAACACAGCGCCGAGGAGCTTGAGGGCGGTGCCCACGGCGGTGACGGCCACGGCCAGGACGCCCATCACCTTCGCCAGGCCGGTGATGGCGTAGCCCAGGACCACCAGCGCCGCGCCGGCCACGATAACGCCGACGGCCACCTGGAAGATGGTGACGATCAGTTCCTTGTTCCGCCTGACCCAGTCGGCCGCGACGACAGCCACGCGCGTGACCCACTGGGCGGCCTGCGAGAGCACTGGAACCAGAGCCGAGCCGACGACGAACACGCCCTGCTTGAGCACCTTCCACATGACCGAGAGCGTGTCGCTGAACCGCTCGGCGGCCTTAGCGTCCTCAGTGGAGATGGTCAGGCCCAGCCTGCGGGCCTGCTCCTGGAGCTGCTCGATGCCAGCCGCGCCGCCGGACAGCATGGGCAGAAGCTGCGTGCCGCTGCGGCCGAAGAGCTCCATCGCCACAGCCGCCTTGATGGTCGGGTCCTCGATCTTCGCCAGCCGGTCGGCGATGAGTTTGAACTGCTGCTCCGGCGAGAGCTTGTCCAGGTCCGCGATGGTGAGGCCGAGGATGGCCAGGGCCTCCTGGGCGCTCTTCATCCCCGTGGCCGCGTCGAGGAGCGTCCGCTGCATCTTGCGGATGCCGTTCTCCAGGACCTCCATGCTCGCGCCGGACAGGTCGGCGGCGAATCCGAGTTCCGACAGCGTCTCGACGGAGAAGCCGGTGCGGGCGCTCATCTTGGCCAGCGCGTCGCCGGTGCTCGCGAAGACCTTGCTGGAGGCCGCCAGCGGCGCGACGATGGCCGAGCCGAGGCCGACGAGCTTGAGGCCCATGTTGCGGACCGATTCGCCGAAGGCCTTGAGCTTGGCCTGGGCGCGCTTCAGGCCGCGCACGAGCTTCGAGTCGTCGGCAAACAGCTCGACGAACGCGCGACCCGCCCGGATTGCACCCGCCTGCGGCATTCAATCGACTCCTACCCGCCTGCCGCAGCCTTGGCGAAGGCAGGTGAGCAACCGGCCGCCGCCTCGAAGAGCAGCGGCCGGGTCGCTATCAGAGCGGGCTGACGGAACCGCCCCGTCCTCTCGATCCTGGGAGGATCGCGGGTCTCTCTTGACCCCTCGCCCGCGTCAATCGCCCACGCCAGGTCCGCCCGCTTCGGATACAGCCGCGTCCACTCGACCGGGCTTTCCCGGAGCAGCCGCTTTCTGCGGGCGTGGCCGCACAGGAACTTGACGTAGCGGAACTGCCGTCCCCAGACCTTGCGAAGCCCCATGCCCGTCCACACCTCGCGACGGCGCGTGCCGAACCGCGTAATCATGAAGCGCGGATGCACCGGCTCGCCCTCGGCCGTGAGATAGATCTCCGTCGTGATGAACCCGCCGTAGAGCCAGCCTGCGGCCTGGTAGACGTAGCCCGGCTTGCCTCGAATCCCGTCGGCCCAGGTGAAGAGCAGCGCTTTCTCCGGCTGGCGCTTGCGGAACCATCGCGTGCAGGCGGCCAGGAGCTGGCTCTCGGTGTTCCGGGGCAGGTCGTCGCGGCAGCACAGTCGGCAGAGTTCCCAGTAGTCCCGCGTGTCGAGCGACGGGAACAGCCGCCGGATGGTGTGCCGCGGCCTCGTGCCCCAGCCCCAGATGGCCACCCCCGCCAGACCCCGCTCGTCATGGAAGCCCAGGTGCACCATGCAGTGCGGCGGGAAGATGTTGCTGTAGTGCCACCGCAGGCACAGGGCACGGGCGTCCTTGGGGCTGACGAGGTCCACGTCGAGCATGGCGCACCTACTCGTCCGCCTGCGCCTTGGCAACCTCGTTGGCGATGCCCGCCCGGATGAAGCAGGCCTGGGCGGCCGCCCACACGGCCGCCAGCAGCGCCAGCGTGTCGATCTGCCCGTCGGCCCAGGCAATCACCGCGCCCGCAAGACCGATGGCGGCGGTGATGTAGACCTTCTTGCCCTTGAGGAACTCTCGAATCCTGCCCACGTTGGACTCCTTTCCTTGTTCACCCGGCTTCGCTGCGCTACGCCGTGGTGACCCGAAGGCAAACGCCTTCGGATCAAAGCCCCACCAGGCCGGCCAGCACCGACAGCACGATCGGCGCCAGCCGGAGAAGGATTTCGTTCCTGAGGTCGTTCCGGACCTTGTTGTAGCTGGCCACGTTCTCCCAGCGGGCCGTGTTGGCCTTGACCTTGGCGATGAACTCGTCGTTGCTGAGCTTCGAATCGAGTTCGGCCACCACGTCCAGGTCGCCGGCCATCAGCCGCCGCAGGTACTGCCAGGCGTCCTCCTGCGCGAGGTCGAGGAGCCTCGGCCCGTACTCGGCCAGCAGGGCCGTTGCGGCCTGCCGCTGGTCTTCGGGGATGCGGGCGAGAAGCTGCTGAACACGTTCGCTCAAGTCGCTCATGGCTGCTCACCCTCCAGCTTCGGCCCCCAGGCCTCGTCCTTGCGGGCGCTCCGCACGAAGAACCGCCACTGCTTGAAGTTCTCCTCCAGGTACGCCCGCAGCCACGCCGGGCAGTCCGGCTCGCGCTCGGGTTCCGTCCGCTCGACGGCCTGGTAGGCGTCCATCGTGCTGGTCTCCGCCGCCGTCAGCGCCTCGCCCCGCAGGTACACGTTCCCGCAGCCAGCTAGGCAGAGCACGGCCAGCACCGCAATGCACATCCCAACCTTCTTCATCGCGTCACCTTCCTTCCTTGGGTCTGGTGAATACGTCCTTCAGGACCGCCATGTCCGTCACCTCAATCGCCTCGTCCCGCCGATCCTTCGCCGTGTACGGGTCGAAGTCGCTCGGCTTGTAGGCCCTGGTCTTCTTCGGGTCGCGGTTCACGTTGGCGACCAGCGCGAGAATCGCCGACGTATGTGCCCAGTTGTCCCGGCCGCGGGCCTCGGCCATCCACAACAGTTCCCTCAGCGTCAGCGGGCCGGGGTCGATTCCGACGACGGCGGCGAGCTCGTAGACGGTTCGCCAAGGGTCGTCTCTATGGCCGCCTCCAGGTCCAGCTTGTCCAGCCGCGTCTCGATCCGCGCGACCGCCAGGTCGATCATCCGCCGCTGGGCGTCGACGGCCTTGGCCAGGTCGCCCCGGCCCAGCTTGCGGAAAAAATCGACGAGTTCCTCGTAGAAGGCCGTCTGCGCCGCCAGGACCGCGTCGCCGCCGAGGGCCGCCCCGAACTCTTGGTCGCTGACGCCAGCGGCGTCGGCCTGCGGCTTGACCAGCGCGAAGATCACGTCGCACAGGAGGATCACGTCCGTGCCCAGGCGCGTCAGAAGCGGCGGGTCGCCCGCCTCCAGTTCCAGGAGGTTCACGTCCAGCAGCGACTTCACCCGCTTGGCCGCGTCGATGGTCAGCGTGATAGTCCATGTCCGCCCGGCAGTGTCAGTGAAGGTCTTCATGTCAGGTCCCCTCGATCCAGCTTCGGAAGACGGCCAGCTTCGCCGTCACGCTGACGGTGATCGCCTCTTCCAGCGCCTCGTTGCGGGAAAACGACGTGATCGCAAAGTCGCCGTCGGGCCCCTGGCCGCCGGCCTTGTCCAGGATCTTCAGCGCGATGAGCCCCGACGCGAGGAAGGCGTTCTTGATGGCGGTGAATCCGGCGTCGTCGGGGTCCCAAACCATCTCGAACTCGCAGGTGCACTCGCGGAGCGTGGGGGCAGTCGCCCGCCAGCCCTGGTTGGCGCGGGTGGTGACATCCGCTTCGCCCGCCTCGAGGGTCAGCGTCACGTCCCGCACGTTGGACATCTCGGTCGTCGGCGTCGTGCCGGCAGCGCCGTGGTAGAGTTTCGCGTCCTTGCCCAGAATGAACGTCGCCATGTTCGTCGCCTCCTATTGCTTCACGCTGTTCGCCCACATCGCCGGGAGCTTCGGCTTTTCGCGTTCGAAGGCGGGTCCCATGAATGGCCTCGCCTTGTAAGTCGCCATCATGGGCCTGCCTTTTCGCCCGCGCCGCCTGGCCTTGCCGCCGTATTCCAGCACGGGCGGCGCTTCGGCCGTGCCGTGCAGGGGCGTGGGGCCGATGACCACGCTCTTTCGCCCCGGGTCGTAGCCGAAGTAGATGAGCTTCCGCAGCAGGCCCACGTGGCTCGAAGGCGGGCTGCCGGGGTCACTCACGGCCTTGCGCTTGCGGATGCTGTGCTTCGCGCCGGTCCGCACGAACGCCCCGAACTTCGAGAGCACCTTCCGCGCGGCCTTGTCCACGCGGCTCGTGACCGCCTTGCGGTCGAAGAACATCTGCTTGGTCACCATCCCGATCATGCCGTCATCACTCCGGCTTCGCTTTCGCTACGCCGTGACAAGCCTCAGCGTCAGCGTCAGGACGCTCGTGAACTGCCGCAGTTCGCCCAGGTGCTCCTGGGAGTAGATGGGCGTGTTCTCGGTCTTGACCCACGCCGCGTCGCCGAAGCGGCCGGTCGCCCGGACGAACTCGGCGATCTCCTGCACCAAGCCCAGAAGAGGGTCGATTCCCGCGTTGTCGCTGGCGGTGAGCTTCTTCTGCACGCCGATGTCGATCTGCACATCACTCTGCGCCAGGCCGCGCCCCGCCGTGGTCAGTTCCACGCCCTTGGGCACGACCGTCACGTGAAGGTCCGTCAGGTCCTTCAGGTCGAAGACGGGCCTGTACGCCCGCGCGGCCGTAAACGGCTGACTGAACGTGTGGCCGTTCAGGGCCGTCACCACTGCTTCCGCGATGTCCGCGATCAGGGCCATGTGTCACTCCACCTTCTTCAGTTCGCCGACCAGCCAGTCCACGTCGGGCTTGCTCACGGGATCGACGGCCGCCAGCGCTTCGGCCAGACCTACGCCCTTGGCGGCGTCCCGGCGCATCGCCCGCGCGATACCCGCCAGGCGCTGCCCGGCCAGGTATGCCCGGCGCTGCGGGGCGGTCATCGCCGCGATCCGGGCCTCGCGCTCTTCCAGGGCCTGCCTCTGCTCGGGCGTAAGCGCGTCCAGCCGCTCCTGGCGGCGGGCCTCGATCTCCGCCTGGCGCTCCTGGGGCGTCATACGCATCCGTTCCACCACCGCCTGCTCGGCGGCGCTGAGTTCCATCTGTCGTCTTGCCTCTGCCATGCGATGCTCTCCTACGCGACCAGGGTCAGGCCGTGACCGTAGGCCTGGTCGAACACGAAAAGGGAATCCCCGTCGGCGTCGTTGATGCGTCCATCCCGACGGAGCATGACCATCTTCCCGCCGCCGCTGTCCATCCGGCCTGAGACGTCCACGCCGCGATAGACGCGGACGATGGCCTCTCCGCCCAGGTACAGGTAGGCGTCGTAGTAGAGGCGGAAGTAGCCGAACAGGTCGGACCGGCTCTGGTAGTCGAAGTAGATCGCCCCCTCGTAGTAGGCCTCCAGGCCCCCGTAACGGCCGACCACCAGCTTGCCGTCGTAGTAGACGGTGAGCGCGGAGTAGTACTCCACGGTCATGTAACCGTTGACGGCGAGCGTGCCGCCGTACTCCACGTAGACCTGCGAGCCGCCGTAGACGTGCAGCCCGCCGTCGACCGTCATGTCGCCTCGGACGTACAAATTGCCGGAATCAGCAACATTCAGGTAGTTGCGGACCGTCGCGCTGCCGCCCGACTCGACGTACAGTTCGCCCCCGTAGCGGACCTCGGCGTAACTGCCGTAGTAGAAGTCGGCGTCGCCGTAGATGCGCAGCGTGCTGTAGTCCTCGACGTAGAGGTAGCCGTCGAAGTACGCCGACGCGCTGGACTCGACGGTGACATACGCGCCCTGGTAGAGGTAGGAGTAGGCGTTCCAGTCCTGGTAGAACGACCCGTAAACGTTCAGGCTGGAGCCGTACACCACGTCGAAGTGGGAGTATGGCCCGACGTAGACCGAGCCGCCCACGTCGACCGAGCCGCCATAGAGAACCGCCACCCCGCCGACATCGTCCAGCCAGCCGCCGGCGTCCACCTGGACGTAGCCACGCACATCGAGGTAGGCGTAGACGTACAGGCCGCCCTGGACATGGACCGATGCGCCGCTCTCGACCGCCAGCTGCGTCCCGAGTTCGAGCACCCCATAGCCTTCGATGGTGATGGTCCGGCCGCCGGCCAGCGTAAGGTAAGACCCATCCGCAGTGACGGTGTGGTAGTCGGCGATGATGACGTCGTCGTTGTACAGGTCGGGCACGATGCCGCCGACCCAGGTCGTCGGGTCGTCCCAGAAGCCGGATTGTGCACTCGTAATCGTCGCCACAATCGCCTCACGCGAAGATGCGGTACACGACGCCCTGGTTGCTCACGACCACGCGGACGTAGACCTTGCTGGCGTCGTCGATGCGGATGACCAGGCCCTCGTAGTTGCTGGGCATGACCGGGATGTTCTGGGTGCCTGAGTCGCCGATGAAGCAGGGGTAGTAGTTCAGCGGGTTGCCGTAGTTGTCCACGCGAGCGCCCACCCACACGAACCGGCACGGCGTGGCTGTGGCGACAAGCGGCTGAGGCGTCCCGGCCGACGGGACGGTTTTTGTCCCGCCGACAAAGGATGTGCACCCGGCGATGTCGAACTGGGGAGCGCCGCTGGGGCTGACCTCCACGTCCATCGAGTTGATCCAGCGCTTGGCCATGCCGTCATGCTCCGAAGATGATTTTCCAGACCGCGCCCAGCGCGAGCGTCACCGTCGAGCCGGCGATGATCCACAGCAGCTTCGAGCGGACGGCTTCGGCCGCTTCCAGGCGGTCCAGACGAAGCTGGATGCCGGGCTTGGAGTTCCCGCGAATCGCCTCGTCCAGCCGGTCGAGCTTCGTATGGATGGCCGAGAACTCGCCCTTGCACCTGTCTGCCGGACAGGCAGGCACCCGTTCGTACTGTCCTGCGCACTCGCTCATGCCGCGCCCACTTCCTTCGTGTGAATCCGCATCGTCGTGCGGTACGGGTCGCTCCACCGCCAATGCCCCTGGTTGCCGAGGCTCATCACCTCGTGCACCACGCCGTCGGCAACCACTTGGTCGCCCGCCTGCGGCTCGCCGAAGACCGGCGTGAAGGCCGCAGCGGTCACCAGGAAGTCCGTGACGCGCGCCGCAACCACGAGGCCGAAGTCGTCCTGGACCTCGTACTGGGTCCGGCCGAACGTTGCGCTCAGCGCCTGCTCCTGAGCGCCCCGGCGATAGGTGACCTGGCTGGAGCAGTGCGCCGAGCGCTGCTGCTCCAGCCATTGGCTTCCTTGCCTCAACAGGTCACCCACGCTTCAAGCGCCTCCTTGCCGCGGCGTAGTCCCGACAGCGTCGGGACAAAGCCGGGTGCTATCCGGCTTCGCCCTGCGGGCTTCGCCGTGATGACGCTGCGCGTCACTGGCTCATCCGAACCCGGACGGTCGTGTCGGCGTCGGCCGCGGCCTTGACGCACTTGCCGATGAGCTTGTTGCCCGTGGCCGTGGTCGTCGCCCGCTGATTGGTCGCGTCCCAGTAGCACAAGGCCCCGGCCGTGATGGCCGAGCCGGTAGCCTTGGGGAAATCGAAGACCCCCACGACCGCCAGCGCCCCGAGCTTGTTGGCCGCGATGGGCTGCTTGGCCACGCCGACCAGCTCGCCCTGAACCACGACCGCCCCGGCCGCGACGTCCGCCGTCGGGGTGTAGTCGATCACCTCGCCGTCATGCACAAAGGTCGCCATTGAGTCATCCTCCGCTTACACTTCGCCCTTGCTCTTGAGCCCGCCGCGCGGGTCCTGAAGGCTGACGCCGAAATCATGGAAACCGCGCATCCGCACGCCGAGCACGTTGAAGTCCGCCTCGGCCGTCTCGATGGTGGGCGACTCCTGGCCGTTGAGGAACGCCACCTCGATGACCGGCAGGTCGGCCGGGTCGGCCAGCAAGTACCACGCCTTGGCGCTCGAGCCGGTGTAGGCCGCGTTGGCCAGGTAGCGGCTGACCTCCACGCGGAACTTGCCGACGTGCGGGTTGGCGATGGGGTACTTGGTGCTGGAGGTCGTGTCCCGAATCTCCAGGCTCTTGTAGAGCTGCGTGCCCATGGCCGACAGGGCCGTCGGCACCAGGAGAATCGCCGGCATCACCCCGATGGGCTTGCCGTCCGAGTCCACCTGGTCCATGAAGGCCACCTCGGCCTTCGTCAGTCCGTCGATGGACAGGACCGTGTCCGCCCCCGTCAGGTAGTTCTTGTTCCCGGCCGTGAAGAACGCGGCGTTGTTCAGGAAGCAGGTCCAGAACACGTCGTTGATCTTGAGGCCCGACCCGCGCCCCAGCTTGCGGGGCACCAGTGTGATCGCGCCCAGGTCGTCGTTGATGATGTCCCGCCGGTCGATGGAGAGCATCAGGCCGTAGGTATCGGCCTTGTTGGTATAGGACTCGTTGCCGAGCGTCCCGTGCTTGAGTTCCCCGCCGGGGGCCACGATCTCGTACTGGTCCTTGCCGATGAGGCGGTAACTCGTGACCGTCTTGAAGTCCGGCACGTTCCGCACCGCGCAGATGTTCCGCCAGGTCCGCTCGACGCTGAAGAAGCCTTCCAGCAGGAACTTGTTGGCGACGTTCGAGAGGATGCCGCCGATGTCCACCGTAGAGAAGCCGGCGGCCTGCACCTGCCGCCCGAAGGCGTAGCGCAGGGCCTCCCGGCTGTCGCGGAAGGAGCGCTCGGGGTAGCCGTTGGCCCAGGCGGCCTCGAGGAAGAGTTCCTGGAGGCCGATGCCGCCCCGGAAGCGCCGCTCGGCCTGCTCCAGCACCTCCTCGTGGTAGTGCTTCTCCGGCTCGGCGAGCTTGGCCGTCAGGACGCACGCCGCCTCCAGCGTCGCCGCGTCGCACGACCGGCCGCGGTCGCCGCGGATGGCCAGATGCACGTCCGCCTGCGGGCGGCTTTCCCGCATGGCCTTGAGGACCTTCTGCGAGGTCTCCTCGACCGACCAGCCCAGGCGGATGGCGTCCCGCTCGATGCGCGGGAACTCGCCCGCGCAAGTCTCCTGGATGGCGGCCACGCGCTCGCGCTCGGCGCGGACGGCGCCGGCCGCTTCCTCGCGGGCATTCGCCACAGCCTGCACCGCCGCGTCCTGAGACGCGGTCGCCTTCACCACGGGCTGCGGGTTCGCAGCCACCGGCTTCTTGCCTGCCTGCCGGTCAGGCAGGTCCTTGTCGTCCTGCTCGAAGTCCGGCCTGCCCGCCGAAGCCTTGGCAAAGGCGGGCGGTTCCTTGCCGGCCTCGAACGCCGCCTTCAGCTTGGCGGTCTTCTCCTCGTCCAGCGCGGCGGCGTCGATGCCGTGCTCCTCAAGCCACTTTTCGAAGTCCATGACGTTGCCTCCGTACAGGTTGAACCGTGCCGCGAGCTTCATCCTTGTCGAGGCGTCCGCGCCCACGGCGACGACCGACACCTCACGCAAGACTGCCTTTTTCACGTGATAGAACGGCCCCTCGTGCTCCTGGCCGTTGACGCTCCGGCGCGAGCGGACCAGGTCCCACTCCAGCACCTCCGCGCCGATGGAGAGCTGCCACTCCGCTCCCGCCCGGGCCTGCTCGACGATGCCCCTGGCCTGGCCGCTGGAGGAGAGAATCTCCCCCTCGACGACGAGCGTGTCACCGTCCACGCGGGCCTTCACCATGCCGACCCGCGCGCCCGTGCGGTTCTCATGGTTCGTCAGCAGCGGCACCGCGTCGGGAATCTCCAGTCCCGCGAGGTCCACGACCACCGGGTGCCGCCAGCCGGGCAGGCGCATCTTCCCGCCCGAGTAGGCCACGCCCATCACGCGGATGCGGCCTGCCTGCGCCGCGAGCGTCGCGGCAGGCAGGCCAGTCGGGCCTTCGCCGCTTGCGGCCTCGACGACCAGGAACTCTCCGCCCTGGTCGGCCAGAGACTCCGCCGCGCCCTCGGCCTTCTCGCCGGCGGGCTCGAAGAGGATGGGCTTGTGGCCATGCTCCTTCAGCCACGCCTTGGCCTCATCCACGCTGAATTTCTCCGCGTCGAACCGGATGGCCTGGAGCTCCGCTTTGCCGTCGGCGGTGATGCCCCAGACCGCGTGGATGCCGGGGCCGAACTTGTCGTTCTCCCGGCGGAACCGCTCGTAGCGCGACGGGTCCTTCAGGCGCGCACTGTGTTCAGTGGGATAAGGCATGCGCCGCCTCCTCGATTTCGTCGGGGGACTCGTCGTTTGCCTCGCGCGCGGGCAAGCCCGGCGCGGGCTTGGCGCTCGGCTCGGGCAGGCCCAGTTCGAGCATCAGGTTCCGTTCGCGGGCGCGCTGGCGGAGTTCCGCCTCCCAGTCCTTGCCCTGGCGGGCGTACTCGTGGGCGAGCGTGGTGGTGTGGTTCTTGAGCCGCGTTTCCTGGGCCGACGCCTCCTTGGCCGGGTCCACGTGCTCCATCCCGTCCCAGAACCACTGGTGGTCGGGCAGGACGCGGCCGCCGACCGGTCCCCCGGCCTCCAGGGCGTATTCCCACAGCCACGCGGCCAGCACGCGGTCGAGGACCTTCTCGGCCATGAAGGCCTGGTCCACGCGGATGGACTTGTAGTAGGTCTGGTGGTCAAGGCGGCCGGAGGCGTAGTTGTAGCCGGACGAGTTGCCCGCCGCGACGTTGTAGGGCATGTTGAGGCACCGCGCGATCTCGTTGAGGATTTCCTTCTTGAACTCGGCGTAAGTCGTGGCCGGCTGCATCGGCTCGACCTGCGACATCTTCCAGCCGCCCGGCATGGTCAGGAGCATGTTCCGCTCGAGCTCCACGAGGTCCATCGGCTCGACCTGCTCGGCCTCGCCGTTGGCCGGGGCGTCGGTGTAGAGGATGCCCGCGAAGTCGGCCGCCGCCTCGGCAGCGCCGAGCACGGCCAGCGTGAACCGCCGAAGCTGCGCAAAGAGCGGCAGCGCGGGTGTGATCTCGGGGATGCCCCGGTGTTGGCCCGGCCGGTCCTGGCGGAAGACGTGAATCATGTGCGCGGCGGGAACCGTGCGGAACTCGTCGCGGAAGCCCCACGCGCCGCTGCCCGGATGATTCTTCAGGACGTGGTAGGCCACCGGGTTGCCGAAGCCGTCCAAGACGATGCCGTCCACCTCGCGCCGGTCCAGCAGGTAAGCCTCTGGGCTGGTCACGTGGTCGGCCTCGATGAGTTGAAGGTCGAGTTTGACCGGGTGGTCGAGGACGGGATTGTTGACCAGGATGGCGAACGCCTCTCCGTCCTGCGCCCGGGCCATCCGCATGGTGCGGAGCTTCTCGGCCAGGGCAATCTCGCGGGCCCAGCGGTCGAACTCGTGTTCGATCTCATTGTTCGCCTCGTCGCTGTCGGTGAGCATCTGCAGCCGCGGCCCGGTGCCGATGGTGTCGTTGGCCAGCGTCAGCACGATGCCCCGCGCGTAGGAGTTGTTGGCCACCTCGTAGCGGGCGCGGTTGCGGAGCGTACGCCGGACGGCCGCCGACGCCGCCGCGTCGGCCGAGAGGGCGTCGGCGTTGGCCCAGTGGCGGCGGTTGTCCTCGGTCGTCGCGGCCGAGTCGAACCGTCCACGCACCCGCCGAACGGGCACGGCCCGCAGGCGGCTCAGGGCAATCGGTCTCTTGGTCGCGACGGTGCTGCTCATCTGTTCCTCAAGCCTCTGGTCTCAAGCCTCCGGTCTGCCTTCAGGACGCCCCCGGCGGCACGAGCTTGGTCACGCGCAGCCCAAGACCCTTGGACTTCGCCGCCTCCTTGGAGGCCAGATACCGGTCCGCCTCGATCTGCTCGGTGAGGCTGTGCTGCTCCACGGAGCCTGAATCGCCCGCGGCCCGCTTCGGGCCAGCGGCGTTCTGGCGGATGGTGTTGTCGAGGTCCTCGGCCATGCCCTTTCCTCTGAAAGACAAAAGGCCCTTCATGCCCCACGAAGCGGGACACGCCTGCCTGCCGAAGCCTCGGCGTAGGCAGGAATCTTCTCGCCTACTGGGATACTTACCCGGCGCAGGCGCGAGATGACGGACGGGAGAAGGGATTTCGGCGGGGAGGTTCTACGGGTAGCGTTTGAGGACGGAAGAATTCCTGTCGGCGGCACCGGCGAGCCGGCAGGTGGCGGGCAAAGTGGTAACGTTCTTGACCAGTCTGGGGCGCAACTGGCAACCGTTCTGACCGGTTTCAGCCTGGACATTGGCTGGGAACGGAAGCGCGGCGGTCTCCCACTTGATTCTGCTCTGCGCAACACGTAATCGCACGCCGTGTTTCCGCACAGTTGGTCAAGTGATAGCGGACGTAAGACGGGACTGGGCCGATTGGCTGCCCAGGCTACTCATCGCCCTTCTCGTAGGTGGTGAGCCGCCGGCCGCAGTGGCGGCACTCCCGGCGGCGGAGGACTCGCCCGCCGATGGCGGCACGGGTATAGAGCACGTGGAAATGCCGGCACCCGCAGCGCGGACACTCCAGGCCACGTCGGTTGGCCGCGCTGGTCAGAGAACAGGCAGGGCTTGCGGCCCCAGCCGCTGGCGGCACTGCGGATAGGTCTTCCGGCCTTCCGGTTGTGTTGGCACGCTCGTCCATCTACCGCTTGCTCCGCTGGAGTTCGGATAGTCTCACGCGCTCACGCTTGACTGCGGCCTTCGCGTCCGTGCCGGGCAGTACCACGCCCTGCATCGACGCGGCCACCGCGCAGCCGACCAGGCAGTCCAGCCAGTGGTTTTCCGATGCCTCCGGGCGCAGCTTCCACTCGTCCACCACGCGGCCTCGCCCCTCGGTCTTCACGCGGTATTCGCTGGTCAGATGCTCGGCCAGGAGGCGATGCGCTTCCGGGTCGCGGCCGAAGAGCGATAGGCACCCCTTGTCGCCCATCGCCACGGCGAGGCGCGCGTGGATGAAACTCTTCCAGTAGTTCGAGTCGAAGAGCACGTGGCGGATGGCCCGCCGACCATGCACGCTCGGGATGCGCCAGTTCAGGCCCACCCGGTCGCCGCGCTTGCGGCGGTACTCCGAGAACGGGATGCTCGATGCGCCCACGAACCGCCCGTGGCTGGGCATGAGGACCGCCGCGTGCTGCGACTGGCGACAGAACTGGTAGACCACATCCGTCGATGTGCCCCAGTTGGCGTCGATGAGGCATCGCTCGACCTTCAGGTGCGCCCCGTCTTCGCGCCGCCACTCGCGGCCCAAGAGGTCATTGGTCAAGGTCTCCAGCCCGGCGTAAATCGCGCCCTCCAGCCCCGCGCCCTTGGCAGCGAGCTGGAGCGTCCGCGTCGCGTCCCGCAAAGTAAAGTAGCGCCTCTTCTGGTCGGGATAGGCGTTGTAATCGAGGACATAGCCCGTGAAGTCTTCTGCCCAGGCCGCGACCAGCCAGAAGAGGAGCTTGCCCTGCACGTCGATAAACATCGTCAGGTGGTCCGCGCCGAGGGGGACTTCGCCGCAGCGATAGCCGTTGAGCTTCTGGGCCACCTGGTCGGCGGTGAGGAGCTCATCATCCTCGACGCCCTTCTCCGGCAGCGGCTCGTTCTGGTACTCGGCGAAGAACGCCGCCTCGTCCTGGAGCTTGAGATTCATGGCGTGCTGGATGGCACTGGCCTCGTCGTGGTTGAACCGCTCCGGCCAGGCCACCACTGCGCCGTCATCGAGCGCCTCGCGGTTGGCCTCGTAGAACGCCGTCGCCTCCCGCATGTCGCCGTGGACGCGAAGGCTCTCGGCGCGAATCTCGGCGTACTTGGCCCAGAGCTTCTCGTTCGCGGGGAACGAATAGACCATCCGCGTGCGTTCGCCGTTCCATTCCGGGTGCTTCTCCCGGTCGAGGATGCTGTCGGCCATGTCGCCGGGGCGGATGACCGTGCAGGGCATGATGCCGCTGATCTTCTTGCCTGGCCCCGCGAGGCCCAGCACCGCGCCCGCAAGAATCCGCTCCCGCGTGGCGCACTGGGAAAGCGACCGCGCCGACTCGTCCGTCTGCGGGTCGTCCAGGACCACCAGCGACGGGCGGACGGTCTGGCCATCGGCCCGCTTGTACTTCATACCCCGGATGCGGCCGGTGATGCCTGCCACTTTGATGATGGCCCCGCTGGCCTTCGAGCCGGGCATGGTTGGCAGAACGACCTCGTTCGCCGTCCAGCCGATGTGCGTCCTTTCGCCCTTGTAGAGCTGGCCCGAGCACCGGTTGGCGATGCCGTCGAGGCACCGGATGGGGTGGACGACCTCGGGGAAGTCGGCCTCCAGGAGGTCGTTGCCGTCGAGCTCCATCTTGATGCTGTCGAGCATCTCGATGGCGTGGACCTCGGACGCGCCGATGAGGCAGACGAACTCGCGGTGGCCGTAGAGCACGGCCCAGAGGCACGCACACTCAGCGATGCTGGTCTTGCCGCTGCCCCTGGGCATGGCCAGGGCGAAGAGGCCGCCGTGCAACACCGCCTGCTCGATGCGGGCGATGACCTTCAGGTGGTCGGACGACCAGCCCAGGTAGAACGTCATCGGGAAATACGCCTGGCAGAAGAACCGAAAGTCCCTCTCGGCCGCTGCTTTGCGCTCCGGGTCCACGACGGCGGGCAGTTCGCCGATGTCGCGCCCGGCCTCGGAGAGCGCCCGGTTCCGCGCGGCGGCGCGTTCCTTGAGCGCCTCGTACTCGGCGCTGGGGTCAACGACCTTCCTCGGCGCGTGCCGCTGGTCCACCAGCCACGCCACGTAGCGGAAGAGGTCCACGCGCCGCCCGTCGCCGATGCGAAAGCCCGCCCGCATGCGATGGCGGTAGAGCTGGCGCTCGTCCAGGACCGTCCCCAGCGGCGTCGAGTTCAACAGCCGCGCCAGGTCGGCGGGCTTGAGGTTGCGGGGGTCAATCGCCACGGGCGGCCATCTCCTTCGCCAGCCAGGCAGCATAATGCACGAGGTTGACCGTCCCGTCGGCGTTCACCGGCGCGCCCGCCTCGATGTCCCGGCGGATGTTCTCGACGGTCGCGTACCGAGCGCCCACGGCCGCCAGGACGCGGGTGGCCTGCTGGAGCGTCATGGCCGACGGGCTCAGCGCCCCCCTGTCTGCCGTGCCGGGCACGGCACAGGCAGGCGCGCCGCCGGGTGCGGCAGGGCCTTGCGGCGGGTGCGGGGCAATCTGCCCGGAATCTTCGCTACGCGACATAAGTCTTTACCCCTCCGAAACATGCGACATCAGGAATTCCGCGCTTTTCCGGCAGATTGCCCTTGGCATGTCCGCCCGGCCACGGCCTGATCGGATCGCTGGCATGGCCAGCGCGAAACCTGCCTGTCGGCAGGCAGGCCGAAAGGAGCGAGAACCATGAAGACGACGCGAATCGACATCGAAGGGCCGCTCGGAAGCGCGACCATCCGCCGCGACGGCCGGCGGATCGTCATCACCGGAACGCGGGTGACGAAGGTCGTCGAGCGCCGCGACGGCGAAGGCGTGCCGGTCGGCGAGGCGTTCCAGCTTGAGGCCGACGCCAGGGACACGGCGCTGAACGGGCAGGTCGCCCGGACGCTCCAGTGCTACCTCGACGGCCACCGCGGCACGGCCGGCGACGTCGCCGCGTACCGGCGGGTCATCGAGACCTTCGAGGACTGAAACGCAAGCGTGGCCGGCGCTATCAGGCAAGGAAAGGAACGAACTATGGCCAAGGGCAACGAGAACGTTTTGGGCGTGTCGATTGGCAAGGGGCTGATTGACCGGCTGAAGAAGCAGGCGGTCCGCGAGACCGCCAAGTTGGAGCGGCCCGTGACGGTCACCGAGATCGTCAAGGACGCGGTGGAGGAGTACCTCGGCTACTGGGAGACCGGCATCAATGCCGCCGAGTTCCAGAAGGCCGGGACCGACGACCCCGCCGACCCCGGCAAGGAACTGCGGGACCTGGTCCAGGACTGCGTCTCGCCGGAGGCCGCGGCGGTGATGGCCACGGCTCTCCTGGGGGCGCGTCCGACCGGCGACGACGCCGTGGACCGCGGCGTCCGTTGGTTCGCAGAGCAGTTGGCCGAGGTTCTCGGTGGCTGGGACCGCGCGAGCGACATCTTGGCCGAGTTGGGCTACATCACCATCGACCACAGGTAGGAGGTGCAAGCCATGAAGAAGAAAGAGGTCGTCATCGGTGGCCGCTACCTGGCGAAGGTCAGCGGCCGGGTCGTGCCGGTGCGGATCACCGGCGAGTCCAGGTACGGCGGATGGGACGCGGTCAACGTCGAGACGAACCGCGCCGTCCGCATCAGAGGGGCGCAGCGGCTTCGCAGGCCGGCCGACGCCGCAACGCGCCAAGCAATCGCCGGCGAGGAGACGGACATGAGCAAGGCAAGAAAGGTCGTGTTGGGCCACGTCTATTCGGTGGCCGTGGGCGGCTCGTACCTCCCGGTGCGGGTCGACTCTGGGCTCGGGCACGGGCGGTACGAGGGCACGGTCTTCCAGCCCGACGGCAAGCAGAAGACCGTGAAGTTCTCCACCGACCGCGTCCGGGGCGATGGCCAGCCGGAGGACCAGTGGCGGAAGAAGCAGGAGGCCGGCAAGCAGGAGCGCGAGACCCAGGCGCTTCAGACGGCCGCCAAGGTCGCCTCGAAGGTCCTGGGCGTCCCGGTCGGCGTCGTGCCGCCGAAGCCCACGGTCACCGAGACCGCTGACGAGCCGAAGCCCGGCAAGAAGGCCGAGCGCGCCGATGGCACGATGAGCGGCCTCGACGCGGCGGCGAAGGTCCTGGCCGACGCGGGCGAGCCGCTCAACTGCCGAACAATCGTCGAGCGGGCCGTCGAGAAGGGGTACTGGAAGACCGGCGGCAAGACGCCGTCCGCGACGGTCTACGCCGCCATCCTTCGGGAAATCCAGAAGAAGGGCGATGCGTCGCGGTTCGCCAAGGCCGACCGCGGGATGTTCACGCTCAAGGCGTAGCATCGGTCAATCCCTCCGCTCCGACCACCCCGGCGCAAGCTGGGGTTTGGTCGTTCAGGGCATCCAGTCTCGCCGACATTGCCGCCCTCCGCTGGTAAAGACATCTTGACTTGCGCCCGTCGCTGGTAAAGGCGGCTTTACCAGCGCGGGTGGCAGCAATGCGACGACTCATGCCGTGACCTCCGCCGCCGGTCGTTCCGCCTTCTGTCCCGTGAACTCCTCCCAGCGCCGGACGATGACATCGCAGTAGAGCGGGTCGATCTCCATCACGAGCGCCCGACGCCCGGTCTTCTCCGCCGCGATGAGCGTGCTGCCCGAGCCGCCGAAGAGGTCGAGGACGTTCTCGCCCGGCTTGCTGCTGTAGGTCATGGAGCGGACGGCGAGTTCCACCGGTTTCTCGGTAAGGTGCACCATCGACTGCGGGTTGACCTTCTTGACGCTCCAGACGTCGGTCGCGTTGGTGATCTCCGGGTTGAAGTAGTGGGCCGCGCCTTCCCGCCAACCATAGAAACACCACTCGTGATTGCCCATGAAGTCCTTCCGCGTCAGGACGGGGTGCTCCTTCACCCAGATGATCATCTGCGAGAAGTAGAGCTGCGACTCGCGCAGGGCATTCGGGTAGTTCCAGATGTTCGAGTACCCGCCCCAGATGTAGAAGGCCCGGCCGGGTTCCAGCACCCGCTGGATGTTGCCGAACCACAGCCGCAGGAGCCGCGCGAACTCTTCGTCGGAGATGAAATCGTTGACCAGCGGCCTGTCCTTGGGACGCAGTTTGCCCGTCGTGGCGTGCGTCTCGCCCCGGATGGCGATGTCCATGCCCTGTTGGCCGATGGGACGGTCGCCGGAGACGGCGATAGCGTTGTTGCTCCGGCTGGCGACGCCGACATTGTAAGGGGGGTCGGTGTTGACGAGCTGCACGGTCGCCCCGTCCAGCAGGCGGTCCACGTCCTCGGCCTTGCCGGAATCGCCGCAGAGCAGGCGATGGTTGCCCAAGACCCACAGGTCGCCGGGCTGCGTCACGGCCTCGTCCGGCGGGGCCGGGACGGCATCTGGGTCGGTCAGGCCCTCGGTGCCCGCCGCGCCGAGCATCTTCTCCAACTCCGCCGACGAGAAGCCCAGGAGTTCCAGGTCCACGTCCATGCCGCGCAGTTCCGACAGCTCGATGGGCAGCAGTTCCATGTCCCACGTGGCCAGGTCCGCGACCTTGTTGTCGGCGATGCGGTAGGCCCGGACCTGCGCCGGGGTGAGGTCGGTCGCCACGTGGACGGGCACCGTCTCCAGCCCGAGCTTCTGCGCCGCTTTCCAGCGGGTATGACCCACGACGATGACGCCCTCGGCGTCCACGACGATGGGTTGCCTGAACCCGTACTCCCGGATGGACCGGGCGACCGCCTCGACCGCGCCGTCGTTGTCGCGGGGGTTCTTGTCATAGGGCTTAATGTCCGAGATTTTGCGAAGTTCGACCTTCATGGCTCAATCCTCCTTGCCCGCCGGCCCGGCGGGCGTCTGAAATCGTTCCAGGGTTCCGCCCCGTTTGCGCCAGGTTGCGTCAGGTCGCGACCTTTGGGTCGGGGCGGCGGATTCCTCGACCCCACGAACCGCTCGGCCCGGGTGCGACCTGGTGGGGCAGTCCGCGCCGGAAAACCGGACACGCAAAACAAACTGTGCCCAAACGCGCGACCGTTCCCGCCGCCGTCTCGGCGCACGCTTGCGGCGGAGGAACCATGAAACATGAAACGCGCACGCGCGCACGCACCCCGGCCCGCGCGACGGCCTTCAGGCCGTTCGCGCGCCGGGGGGTATGGGGGGGTGTGCGCGCAAATGAGTGCCGTTGTTCCGCCCGTGATGTAATCGCTTGAACAACAGATGGTTACAGCGCACACCAAGGCGGAACAAAGGCGGAACTGTTCCGCCCGTAGTTCCGGCGGAACTCCGACAGCAGTTCCGCCCCCAGTTCCGCCAGTTGTTCCGCTTGCGATGGTCATTCGCACGGCTCCAGTTCATCACGAATCCGGCGCACGTAGCGCGGCGACACGCCGCATCGCTCGGCCACGTCTTTGGTGGACAGTTCGGGGTGTTCCCTCAGTGCGGCCTGGACGAGGTAGCGGCTGTTCTGCGGCGAATCCTCGGACGGTCCGACCGTGGCGTAGACGAGGGTCTTGCGATGCCCGATGGTCCATCGGAACGCCAAACCCTCCTCCTCGGCCAGGTCGAGCAACCGTTTCACACGGCGGGACGAGATGCCCTCGGCTTCAGCCTCTTCGAGGATACGGGCCTGACTCTTGGGCTCCTGGCCCAAGAATCGTTTGGTGAATCCGGCGGCGTCGTAGGACGGCGGCTTCTCTTCGTCATCGCCGCTTTTGGCGCTCCGCTTGCCGCCTTCCTTCCGCAGCGCCGCCGGATCCAGGTCGTCCGCGGGCATCCAGACCGGCCAGGCCCAGCGGAGGCAGCGCGGCGGGAGAGGCGGCCAGGAACGCACCGCCGCCTCCATCACCACCGCGTCCTCCTCTTCGTGGCGGCGTAGGATGAGGTGCGTGTCCGTGGCGCGAGACTGCGCGCCGGCACCGGCTCCCACGTCGGTGAGTTCCTTCAGGGACTGGTTCCCCTTGGACGTATGGTGGATGAGCACGAAGCAGCACTTGAGGTAGTCGGCGAACGAGTCCAGGTAGTTGTAGAGACTGGCCATCGTGCCGTTGTCGTTCTCGTCGGCCCGCATCGGCAGGAAGCGATAGAAGGCGTCGAGGATGACGACCTTGAACCGCCCGGGCGCGAACTGCCGGAAGTACGGCCCGAGGGCGAAGAGGTCCTGGAGCCGCCCACGAAGGTTCTCGACATAGAGACGGTCCGCGACCGCCTCCATGCCGATGCCGCGCACCTCGGCGACCTTTGGGATGCGGTTGGCCGATGTTTCGCCGTGCAGCTCATTGTCGAGGATGAGCACTTCGCCCGGCACACAGTCCATGCCCAGCCACGGCCGGCCGGTGGCGACCGCGAGCGCCAGGTCGATGACGAGCCAGCTCTTGCCGATCTTCGGGGCGGAGATGACGTTCATGGTCTCGCCCTCGCGGAGTAGCCCCTCGATGACGGGCTTACGTAGGGTGGGGTAGAGCTCGACAAGTTGGCGTAGGCTCTTGGGGGCCGAGATGCTGGGCCGAGCGTCGATTGCTGCCGCGGGCGGGTGAGTGGGCTGCGGCACAAGGGCGGAGAGGTTCACGCCTCCGGCGGATCGCTCCTGGACGCCTCGCCGCGCCAGGGCGATGGTCTTCGTGACGTAGTCGGGACGGAGGGCCTTCTCAGGCTTCTGGCCGTGCCTGCGCCGGACCGCGATGAGCAGGTCGGCGATCTCCTGGTCGCTCCAGCCGCTCAAGGCTGCGATGTCTGCGAGCGATTGGTCGTAGGCACTCTGCGATTGGTCGCTGAAATCGGCACGCCAGTGATTCCACGAATCCGAGAACGTCTGCGAGACGCACATCAAGCGGCCGAACTTGTCGGCCGGCGGCTCGGCGTCGGGCCGCAGCGCAAGTGCGTCCACCTGCACCTCGTCCATCTCGGCCGGGACTTCATCGGCCGCGAACGGCTCGAAGTCGTCGGGGTTGTACCGGCGGTCGCCGGACTCCAGGACGCGGACCTCGACGGGCATCTGGCCCTTGCGATTCACCGTTCCCGGCAAACGCAGCACGCGGGCCAGGTCGCCGACGGAGTCGACGTCCCAGCCCAAGCCGCGCGCCGCGTTGCGGACGGCCTGGACCCAGCCTCGGGCAGTCTTGGCCGCCTCGATGCGCTCGTCGTCCGTCTCAAAGACCCACGGCTCCTTGAAGAGCCAGTAGGCGTGCAGGCCGTGGCCGGAACCCACGAGGACGCTCGGCGCGAGCGGGAGCCTGTCCAGGATGGTCCGGGCCTCGTCGACTGTGCGAGGCAGGGGCTTCTCCGCCCGCCACGGCGCGGCCAGGTCGATGTCAGCCCAGAGGCCGACGATGGCTACGATGTCGGACGAGGAGTTCCGCCTGCCGAAGTTCCGGCCCGCAAGGCCGACGCCGAAGTAGACCTCCTTGGTCTTCGCCTCCTCGGCGGCGTGGAGCGCCGCTGCGGTCAGCGACGAGAAGTGCCTCGTCCGCCGGTCGGGCAGCGTGAAGACGCACAGCCGCCGGTCCTCGGCGACCGCTTCGGCAAACAGCATGTTCAGGAACTCTTCCATGCGGTTCCTCAGAACGGGATGTCCTCCGCGTCATCGACCGGCCTGCCGTCAGGCACGACGGTGCTGGTGACGGCTTCGCCTCCGTCTGCGTCATCGTCCCAGCCGGGTTCGCGGTACGAGGGCTTCTCGCCGAGGTCGTAGCCGACGATGCGGTCGAACTCCTCGCCGGAGACGTGCCGCACGGTGATGCTCTTCGTGGGCGCAAGCGCCCCGCGCTCGGCGAAATAGACGGCGTCCTCGGCGGTCTCCGGCACGGGGAGATTCGAGCGCTTCCGCCACCAGAGTTCCGCCTTGTGCCGGGCGTAGCCGGTGTGTTCGAGGCAAATCCACTCCGACTGCCACCGGCTGAAGCCGATGCGATACTCCACGCGCATCGAGCGCGGAGCGTCCGGCGGGGCGTTGCGCTTCACGTGGACGCCGTAGACCACCTCCTCCACGGGATAGGTCTCGACCGTGACGTCGCCGGAGAGGATGCCCTCTGAACCGGCCGTCCCCGCGTGCCTGGCCCTGCGCTCGTCATCGCGCTTGAAGAACTCGTAGCCGCAGTCCGGGCAGACCGAG
>Ga0116146_1000874_pt1 | contig 34331 bp, 24 predicted proteins | sample AD_JPNHG2_MetaG_FD_89748 | JGI IMG/M metagenome (GOLD analysis project Ga0116146, IMG submission 89748) | Active sludge microbial communities of municipal wastewater-treating anaerobic digesters from Japan - AD_JPNHG2_MetaG | ecosystem: Engineered > Bioreactor > Anaerobic > Digestate | place... | reverse complement strand
GGTGAAATCGATCGTGAAAGTAGCCCCCCGGGCAGGCGACAGCGCCCAGCAAGCTATCACCGCTACGAACAGCATTACCTTGCCTAGTCGAATAGTGAACATGGCATTGCCACTCCTTCCGCTATGTGTGCTTGATATACTCACCTGTCACATTGCGTCGGCGACCGGAACGTCCGGCGCAGCGTATCGACCTCAGTTTCGTGTTGCGTCGCGGGAGTTGCTTGCCACGTTGGCAAGAGCCCCTCCACTTGGCAGGTCCTCACACGACCGGCCTCCAAGCGTCAACCGCGTACTGTTGCTCTGTGGGGCTCGGAACACGATTGTTCGCGAGCCTCTCTTGTACCCGTCTCGGTCTGTCAAGGCCGGACCGGGCATCGCTGTTCTTCAAGAAACGTTTTCCGATAACGATGCCCGATTCCGGCTTGACGCAGTTTCCATCCGTTGCCAGCCTTACGCCCGACGACGCCGCCCGCACAGCAAGGTGCCCAGGCTCAGCAGGATCAAGGCCGCCGGTTCCGGGGTGACCATGACGTTGTCGTACCATGTGGAGGTATCGGGATCGCCCCCGGATCCGTTGCTATAGTTGTAACCGAGCACCACGCCCCATACAGCCGGCTTGGCGATAGCGCCGGTGGCGCTTCCCGAGGTCGAATCCAGCGTCCAATCGAGCTTGGTGTTCGACGGATTTGCCGGATCGAACGTAAGCACGATCTTGACGTGATGCCAGCCCACGGCAAGCGGAACACCCGTGCTTACCTGCTGGAGCGCGGTCGTATAGTAGTGCAGGTCGTAGTTCGCTTTGTTGCTGGTCCCAATGCGAACCAAGCCGGCCAGACCGGGCGAGCCCGGATTCGAACAATCGGCCAGACCGCCGAATGCCCGCTGGGTGGCGCTGGTCGAAGTGGTGTAGAAATCATACTCCAGCACCAACACGTCCGACCCGGCGGCGTCGAACGGCTTGGCAATGCGACTAATCAACCCATCGTAGCTGACCCACGCCAAGTCGCCGGGAACGCCGCTCGGGGAAGGCCCAACCGCCCACCCCAGACCGCCGCTGTCGTTGGCAATGGTCCAGCCGTCCTGGTCACCCGAGTCGAAGTTTTCGCTCAGGAACGCGCCGTTGGCGGTTATCGCACACGCCAACACTAGTCCAAACAGCAACTTACCCTTCATCGCCAATCTCCTCCTTCTTCAATGGAGCCTTAAGGTCGTGGCACAGGCCTTTACGCAAAGCGGGCCACAACCTCTCGCAATATGCCTATTTGTGACAGGGGCTCTCCCTTACCTCCGACCCTGTTCGCCCACGTGGCACGTCCCGGTGAAGGTGCTCAGTACCCACTCATTTTCCCCTCACCTGCTTTACCCTCCAAGACCGTCCACACCCAGCCTCATCAAAAGGCAGGGTTAACAGTCCCTTTCCATCCGCGCACGCCCTCGGCGTGGCCGTCCATAAACGCGCTGTTTGTTCTGCCCTCCGTCAGTCGGGGAGTATTGACTCCCCTATCGGTTCCTTCTTCCATAAACGTTCGCGTCGTATTATGAAACGGGTATGATGGAATCTTCAGCCTTCCGTTATTGGAAACCGATCCGCTCGTACCGTCAGTGAGCAGGAACGGCCATGTTCCGCAAGCCCGCGACGCTCCACCTCGTCCGCCGCCGGCGGATTCCCAGTACCAAACGTCGGCCACGGCCCATTCGGCGGCTGCATTGCGGATCTCCTCCAGTTTCTTGGGCCGTTGGTTCGTCGGCAGTTCGGCGAAGAGTTTTGCGAGGTTCGTGCCCGTCCCCCAAAGATTGATGCTACCGAAGTAACTGGCCGGCGTGGTGCCGTAATACGGACGCAGGCCCCGCGTATTCGTGCCGGAGACCGTATTCACGACATAGTAAGCCTTGCACTGATAGTACCATGCCTGGCCGCTCGAGTCCGCTACGGGGATCCGATCGGCACTGGGACATTGCGCCACCTGATCGAGGTTCTTCGCGTCCTTGTCACCAAGATAACGGCCGATGGTCATGGAAAGATTCATCTTGGCCCAGTCCCGCCCACGGGGATCACCCGACTCCATCACCCACTTGCGGAACGTATCCACGTAAATCAAGAAATGCGAAGGCCCCGGGAGAGTGGACTTGGTATCGTTGACGTACATGTGTGTGCCGGTACCGATCTGTTTAAGGTTCGACAGGCAAATCGCCGAGCGGGCATTCTCGCGGGCTTTGGACAGCGACGGCAGGAGGATGGCGATCAGCAATGCGATAATGGCGACGACCACGAGCACCTCTATGAGGGTGAATGCCGCTGGATGGTTGCGTCCGTGAGTGCGCGACTGGATGCCATGCGAAGGTCTGCGATCTGCTTTTGTTTTGGTATTCATCGTGTTTTGCACTCCGTTTTGACTTGGATGAACGGCCAAGCCTACGACAAAAGGTGCCCTCAGAAATTCTATCGCACAACTTGCCGGGTTGTCGGACATAAATTCGAAAATACACCGCAAAGGGCAAATCTAGTACCTCACCCAGCGCTGAGTACAGCCTACCGCAGCGCGTGTCACATGTCAAGGGGGAATCATCATGTTGTGATAGAAAAAACCGCTCTGCGCGCTAAAAATGCTTAACAATTCACATAAACCATTTTCCAATAACAACTTATGGTTATTCTCGGGCCCGTGCCGACGTCAACGAGCGGTCCGAAGCCCGCCAACTCCCGCGATTAGAGCATGGCGTTCCTGTGAGCTATCGTGATACAGCAGAGTTTTCTGGATTATGGCCTATTGCATTTCTATCGCGCCGTGATATCATGGCGGTATGGCTCAGGATTTCGAATGGGACGAGAAGGAGAGCCTTGGCAGCCCGGTTATGCCCGGGGCGGCCGAGTTTCTGCACAGGACGGTTGCAGAGGCCCTGCGAAAGCGGGTCGAGACCGGTCAGTTGGCCGGCGGCTCGAAATTGCCCACGCTGCGCAAGATCGCGGATGAATTCGAGGTCAGCACGATGACCGTGCGTCAGGCGATCCGGGCGCTTGAGTTGGAAGGCCACGTTTACCGCATACCCGGCGTTGGGGCGTTTGTCCGGCCCCGCGCCCCGGGTCGCGTCAGCGCCCAGCGGATGCTCGCCTTCGCCGCCAGTGATCTGGCCAGCGCCTTCGAGATGGGCATTGCCCGGGGTGTCGAGCGGGCCTGCCAGAAGCGGGGATGGACGGTGCAGATCCTCGACGCTCAGCATGAGGTGGAGATCGAGAAACGCAACATGAGGCGGCTGCCTGATTCGGGCTCGGAAGGCGCGATGGTCTTGCCGACGTGGGGAGACAACTCGTGCGTCGGGGCGCTATTCGGGCTACAGCAGACGGGGTATCCGCTGGTTATCGTCGACCGCATTCCGGCCGGGCTGCAGGCTGATCTGGTCGAGTCAGACCACGCACAAGGCGCGTACATGGCAACAAAGCACCTGCTGGATCACGGGCATCGACAAGTGCTGATGCTGACGCCCCCACCGCTGGTTTCCTCGATCGCGTCCCGCATCCAAGGATACGAGCGGGCCCTGATCGAAAGGGGAATCACCCCGAGGCCCGAATGGAAGGTCTGGCTCGACTTGCAGTTGCAGGCGAGCGCCTTCGAGCAACACCGCCGCTGGCTGGGGGGGTACACCGCGATGCTGCCGGTTCTGAAGCAGACGCGGCCGCCAGTGGCGATCTTCGCGGTGGATCCGTACACGGCCTGGGGCGTATATGAGGCCTGTCGCGAGCTGGGTTTGAGGATTCCTCAGGACGTTTCCGTGGTGGGATTCGATGAATCGGAGATCACCCAGGCGATGCGGCCGCCGATCACGTTCGTTTCACAACGAACGGCTGATATCGGAGAAGCGGCGGTTGACCTGCTCGAGAAGCGAATCGAAGGCGGCACGGCACGGCGAGACCGGCGCCGGATCTACCCCCACGTTGTCGTCGACGTCGATCTCGTCGAGCGAGAATCGGTCGCCCAGGTGTGAGCGAGAGCAGGCCCGTTTCAGCGGGTCGCAGGTTTCGCAGAACGACGAGGCGCGTGCGCGGGCCGAGTTGGACGGCGATTCAGACGTGGCTCAGGACGATGTCGCTGTCTTGCTGGAATGCATGCAGGGACCAGACGTGCAGGCGGATCGCACCTGCGCCGACTGAATGGGGCGGATTCGGTCCGAGAACGAGAGCGGTAAGCGTTGAATCGGACAGTAGGTGCGCGTAGAATTCTTTAGTGCGGAGGAGGCCGTTCCGGTTGCAGACCGTCATATGGGTGGAAATCCGTGAACCGGCGGGCTGTCCGGAGGCGGCGAGTGAATCATGAAGAGAAGCAGTGTCAGGACCGAGGTCAAAACCCGGCTTGCGTTGTCCGTGTGCGGTGTTCTGGGCCTTGGAGGCGTGGTCGCCTTCGGCCAGAGTTCCTTCAGAGGCACCTGGGCGGATGCCTTTCACATTGGGTACAAGAACGCGTCGCAGGTCGACCAACTGGTCGGCTACGCGGTTCAGGGCAACTACAATGCCATCATCGCCGAAGTGCTGGCTTACCAGGACACGGGCGGCACCGGGCATGGAGCGTACTGGAATTCACAGTACGTGCCCAAGGCCGCTGACATCAGCGAGAGCGACTTCGATCCGCTGGCCTACCTGTGCCAGCAGGCCCATGCTCAGGGCATCGAGGTGCACGCCTGGCTGGTCACATATCGGGTCAGCACGAGTTGGCCGCCGAGCGGCAACAGCATACTCACCTCGCACCCCGAATGGATCATGGTGGAGCGAGCCGACACCGGGGGCGGCCCCAGTCCAATCGGCGATGCCTACTGCCTGGATCCGGGCTCGCCCGACGTGCAGAACTACCTGATCGAAATCGTGCGCGAGCTGGTGACGAATTACCCGATCGACGGCATCAACTGGGATTACATTCGGTACACTCAGACCGACGGCGGCTATCCGGCCGACAGCAACTACTATTACTCGGGCCTCAAACGCTTCCAGCGGATATACAACCGCAGCGACGTGCCGTCGACCAGCGACTCGTCATGGTGCACGTTCCGTCGCAGAACCATCGATGAACTCGTGCGGCGCTGTCGTGCCGAGATCCCGAACATGCCCAGTTCGAGACAACCGGTGCGATTGACCGCCGATGTACTGGCCGCCGGCAACTACACAGGCAACTTCGCATCGAGTACCGCCTACACTTATTTCCAAAACTGGAAGTACTGGCAGGAAATGGCCTGGCTGGACGCCACCATACCGATGAACTACAAGCGAGAACACTGTACGGATCAGGCGCAGTGGTATCGGAACTGGGTCAACGCCTCGGTCAGTTGGAAGAACGGCCGCCATGTCTTCTGTGGTCAGGCCGGTTACCTGAACATCATGCCCAACAGCATCACACAACTGGCCTATGCCCTCAACCAGGGAAGTGACGGAACCGCCAGCTACTCCTACTACGCGACCACGGCGACCGAAGGCGTCTGCGAATCGCCTACCCAGGATCCCTGGGCCAACGACTGGTCCTGGTACCCCTACGTGGCCGCCAATCTGTTCACCTCGCCGGTTGCGATCCCTGGGATGCCTTGGCGCAACCCGGCCACGGCGACCGACGGCACCATCTGGGGTCGAATCGTGGACAGTGCGACTTCTCTGCCGGTGGACGATGCATCCGTGACGGTGGGCTCGCGTCCTGTCAGCAAGACGGATGCCAACGGTTACTACGTGGTGACGCTGTTGCCGGCCACCGGTTCCGGAACGTCTTACAACATCTCGGTCACCAAGTCCGGGCTTCCGTCGGGGAGCTACACGGGAGCCAAAGCTGTCGCCGGGGAAGTCAGACAATACGACATCACACTGGGTTCGCTGGCCCCGCAGTTGGTGCTCAATGGATCGGGTACGTCGATCGTGCTCACAAGGTCGGTTGGCTACGGAGGCGAGTTGGCCGACGAGACCTTCACCGTGTCGGCATTCAATTGGCCAACTTACGGTCCTGTCAACTATCAGATCAACGACGATTCCTCCTGGCTGAGCGTTTCGCCTTCTTACGGCACCAGCAGCGGTGAGGAAGACACGATCGCGATTGATTACAGCACCGCAGGCCTGCCGGCCGGGGAATATACCGGTATGATTACCGTTTCAGATCCCAAGGCCAGCAACACCCCGCTGACGATAACAATCAATCTGACCGTTGTGCCGCCGCCGGTACCGGGCGATTTCGACGGCGACTACGATGTGGATCAAGTCGATTTCGCCCGAATGCAGAATTGTCTCAGCGGCGCGACCGTTCCCCAGAACGCCCCTGATTGCCAAGGCGCCAAGCTCGACGGCGACAGCGATGTCGATTACGACGACATGCAACTCTTCGCCGGCTGCTTCAGCGGGCCCGGCGTACCGGGCGACCCGGACTGCCTCAATCCATAGCGTTCGCGCCCGGGGTGGTGGGAGTCGGCCGCCCCGCTGGAAAGCAGACTGCGCGTCCCCTAGCATGATCCGGCGTTTCCCGTTTGCGTCGAGGAATGATGATGCACGTTCGACATTGTTCGCGAGTCTTCAAATGGATGCTGGTAGCGGCTGCTTTGACGCCGGCCGCAGTCCTGGCTTCGGCCGTGGCGGCAGACGGTACCGTGCAGGACTTCTGTTTCCTGCACATCTCTGACATGCACGTCTCGCCCGTACCCCTGGGCACCGGCAAAGAGGACGCCGCTCGTCTGAGCGCGGCAGGAATCGCCTGGGTCTGCGACGAGGCGGCCAAGCCGCAGGTGCTCGGGCCGCTCAACATGCGGACGCCCCCGCCGTCGTTCCTGGTGGCCACCGGAGACATCACCGAGTACGGGGTCATCAACGAGACCTGGGGCGTTGTCGAGGATCTTTTCAAGCCCCTGAGCATCCCCTGGTACATCACCCCCGGCAACCACGACAATACCTGGACGGCCATCCAGAGAATCATGCGTCAAAGGCACTGCGGCGACCACTATTCTTTTGATCGGTTCGGCTGCCACTTCGCGTTCATCAACACGGCCACCCCGCAAGAGCCGGTGCCGACCATCGAACAGCGTACGCTCACCTGGCTGGCCGACGACCTCAAGAAAGTCTCGAAGACCACTCCGGTGTTTGTCCTGTGCCACCACCCGCTGTCCAGCACCGAGTTCGCCAAGCCTTACGAGCAGCTTCGACTCATCGAGCTGCTGGGAAGCCGGAACGTGGTTCTGCTGCTCATGGGCCACGGCCACGGGGCACGACATGAGAGATGGGGCACGATCGACAGTGTCATGGGCGGCTCGACCTACGGTCCGAACACCGGATACGGAATCATCTCCGTCATGAACGGCGTGCTTCGTTCCACATACCGGTTCCACGATTCGAGCAAGCCGATGGCACTTCTGATCGAGAAGCCCATCGCCCCGGCTGACAAGGCGCAACTCGAGTTTCAATTGCCTCCGCGTAAAGGTGACAACCGGCCGATGATTCGCACAGCCGGGGTGCCGGTGCGTGTTCGGATCAGCGGAGGACAACCCCAATCGGTCACCGCCTGCATCAACGGCGACGACCAAGGTGGTGTCGCGCTCAAGGGCGACAATCAGGCAGGCACGTTCTCCGGAAGCCTGCCGGCCGGCTTCCTGCCGCCCGGGGTACACTTTGTTCGCGTGATGGCCGACATGGGCCCTTATCAACTTGATCGGGCGTGTGAATTCACCTACAAGGGCAAAAGCACCGGGCCGGTCGGTCGGGTGGCGCAATTGGCGGCCGGCGTTAAGGCGACGCCGCTCGCCGCTGATCAGGAAGCGGTCGTTTGTACCACCACGGGCGAGGTCGTCAGGGTATCTTTCAAGGAGCCCGTGCCCACGATCACTCGGCTGCTCGACGTCGGGTCGGAAATTCTTCACCCTCCTGCGCAGGCCGGCGACGTTCTCTACATCGGCGCGGCCGAGAAAGGCGTATACGCGATCAGCGCGAAGGGCAAACCGGTGTGGCAATGGAAGCCGCCCGCGCCGGGCAACGTCGTCTATGGCACGCCGGCTGTTGATCAGGCTCGCGTGTACGTCGGCGACCTCGAGGGTTTTGTCCATGCGATCGATCGCAAGTCGGGGCAGAGCCTGTGGTCGAAACGCCACGCGACCTTCAGCATCGAGCAATCGCTGCTGCTCCGTGACGGCCGGCTGTATTTTGGCGCCTGGGACGGGCTGGTGTACTGCATCGACGCCGCCGAGGGCAATCTCATCTGGAAGAAGCCGGGTCCGGCCGGCAATCGTTCAGAGGCGGCCTCGAAATCGCGTTACTACGCTCCGGCCGACTGCTCGCCGATCATCGTCGGCGACCGCCTGTTCGTGTGTGACCGGGATTATCGACTGGGATCGTATTCGCTCACCGGCGAATACCATGCTGAAATCAGCGAAGGAATCGCGGCCATCGGCCTGACGGCCGACAAGAAAGGCTTTTATGCTCGCGGTTTGGCCAAAGGCGTCAGCCGCTATGATGGTTTGGGCAAGCGGATATGGAAAAACGACGAAGTGCTCATGGGCCGATTCCCGGTCCCGCCGGTGGAAGCAGACGGCCGCGTTTACGCCTGCTCAAACCGCGGGCTGCTGGTTGCACTGGATGCCGACGACGGCAAGCTGCTCTGGCAATACCAGGCGACGCCGCAACTGCACGTCATGGCCGGCGTCGCTTTGGACAAGAATGGCCGTGCCTACGTGGCCGGAATGGACGGCAGCGTGACGCAAGTCAGTGTGGAGAACAAGTGAATGGCGACGCACGAGAGACTGCACCCCAAGGAGCCGGAACGGCTGAGCCTGGCCCGGATTCCGACGCCGGTGACGGAACTCAAGAACACCGCGCGGCAGATCGGAATTTCGCGTTTGCTCGTCAAGCGAGACGACCAGACCGGCTTCGAGCTGAGCGGCAACAAGATCCGCAAACTCGAATACATTCTCGCGGATGCGATTGCCTCCGGTGCAAACACCCTGGTCACGCACGGCGGTTTTCAATCCAACCATTGCCGTGCGACCGCGGCGGCCGGTGCGAGCCTGGGCCTGCGCGTTCGGCTGCTGCTGCGGTCCGCAGATCCTCACCCCGCCGACGACGGGAATCTGTTCCTTGATCGCCTGTTCGGCGCCGACGTGAGCATTCACCATCCCGATGAGTACAATGGGCGCCGCAGCGAGATGATCGAGGCGGCCATGGAGGCCGAGCGCCGGGCCGGGCGCCGGCCGTACTTCTTTCCGGTCGGAGCGTCAATCCCGCTCGGCTGCTGGGGGTACATTCGGTGTGTTGCCGAGCTTGTCGAGCAGATCGGCCGAGATACGCCGCTGGCGATCTTCTGCGCCGTCAGCTCGGTCGGCACCTATACCGGCCTGAGCATCGGCCGTGCCCTGCTGGGTTGTCGCAACTGGCGGATCAGGGGCATACCGGTCAGCGACAACGTCGAGATTCTCAGCGAAGACATCCGCAAGCTCGAGCGACAGACCAACGAGCGGTTCGACCTCGGGCTGCGCGAGGCCGACACACCGATCGACCTGATCGACGGCTTCATCGGCGAGGGATACGCGATCCCCTACCCCGAGGAGGTCGAAACCATCCGCTCGGTCGCTCGAAGCGAAGGAATGCTCCTCGATCCGGTGTACACCGGCAAGGCCATGACCGGCATGCTGGCCACCATCCGCAACGGCGGCCTGCGACCCGACGAAACCCCGGTCTTCATCCACACGGGCGGAGCCTTCGGACTGATGGCCAGGAGAGACCTGTTCTCTCAGCCTTCAAGGCGCGATCGCGATCCTTCGCAATAGCTGACGTCCTTCTTCCCATCCGTACGGTTGGTGATCGAGCCGACCCACTCCGGGCCCGTACGGGCATGGATACTCCGGTCGCCGCTATTCCATGGTCCGTCGAACGTGCCGAGATCAGTCCAGCCTGCGATCGGATTGTCGTCGGCGCCCGCCGGCAGATCCCGACGGTCCGATATTCTTCCGCGACCCTCGGATGAAAACACCGTCCATGCAACTTCGATGATACTTGAACACGCCGGCACATTCTCGCTCGATTTACGACCCGCCCGTCGGTATAGTCGTGCCGCCAGTAGCACTTACGGAGACGTGACATGTTCACTCATCAGAGAATCACCGTCACGACAGCTTTGCTGAGCGTCAGTCTTGCCACGGTCATGCCGAGTCTGGCGTCCCATTCCTTTTCCGGCAAGTACTTTGCCGGCAGCGGCGACGTGGAATATCTCGAAATGCTGGACGTTGCCCGGCGGATGTTTGACCCCGACCCCGAGTTCCAGAACATGGCGATGCTGTACACGCCGGCGTGGAACGGTCTGGTCGAAGGGCCGACTTGGGGAGCGTGGTGGATTCAGAACAGCTATGGCACGACGTACTGCGCTCTGCCGTTCTACATCGAGCCGATGACCACGTTCCTTCAGAACTCGCAGGACCTGTGGTTCGACCAGATGGGCGACGGCAAGACCGTCCGGCCGTTCCAGATGGGCAGCGGGCCGAAGTTCGACTGGGTTCCGCCGGATGGCTGCCTGTGCGATGCCGCCAGCCCGGGATGGTTTGTCGCCAAGCAGGGCGACGGCCGTGTGGACATCCATGACTGGGGCATGGAATTCACCGCCGCCGGCGTGCTGATGCAGGCCGAGCTGCTGCTGATCAGCCGCGACCCGGAGGCAATCGCCAAGTATCTGCCGAAGCTGGAACGGAGTGCGAACTTCATCGAGTCGCGACGCGACCCGAAAAACAATCTGTTCCTGGCGGGCCCGGCCGGAAACCTGCTGGCACCGAGCTACGCGGGCTGGAAGAAACCCGACGGCACATACGACAAGGCGTACCTCGCGGGTCTGTCGATCACCTATATCGCAGCCCTGGATCGCCTGATCGAACTTGAGAAACTGGCGGCGTTTTCCGACAAGGCGAAGCTGTATGCCGAGCGGCGCGAGCTGGCCCGCGAAGGCCTGCCGCGGTTGACCACCGACGAGGGATACTTCATCAAGAGCCTCGACCCCGACGGCACGCGCCACGGCGTCTTCGGAGCGAGCAGGCACGGATACTTCGAGACCTCGCCCAACCACGACGCGATTGCGTTCCGGGTAGTGGACAAGCCGCAGGCCGAGCGGATCTACGCGAAGATTGCCTCCATCCCCGGCCTTCGCCCGCATGCTTTTGTGATACCCAATTTCCCCTCCCTCGACGACATGTATGAGCAGCCGAAGGGGCTCTGGGAATTCGGCCGCTGGGTCAACGGCGGCCACTGGTCGACGTGCGAAGCCCGCATGATCATGGCCTACTACCGGTTGGGCCGCCACGACGACATTCTCAGGTCGATGAGGCAGCTCATGAAGTTCGCGCGGACTTTCCGAATGGATAACCCCCTGGTCGATTTCGGCGACAACGTCTACCAGCCGGGCGAGCCGATCAACATCTGCTACGACACGTTCGGCCCGGCGGCCGCCATGGTTCGCGGGCTGTTCGAATACTTGTACACCGCGGAGGGGTTGCGGCTGGTGCCGCATATTCCCCCGGGCATTACGTTCCTGGAGCAGAAGTTCCCGATTCGCTTCGGCAAGTCGCGGCTGTTTCTTTCGATTTCGGGCAGAGGGCCGGTAACCGGCGTGCGGCTCGACGGCCGGGCCTACGACAACTTCGACGCCGAATCAGTGATGTTGCCGTACGGGGCGGTTCAGGAAACCTCGTTCATTCACATCGAGCTTGGAAACGTCAGCCGGCCGCCGGGCCCCGGCCCGGCGGAAATCGGCAGTCCCTGGCCTGCGATCTCGGTCGATGATCCTGAACTCGGCAAGCTCGCCCCGCGGCTGGCCAGGCTGCAGTCATTTCATGATCGTGTGCTGCGGGAGCAGGTGCCGGCGGATTACGAGGCGGCCCATGCCCGACTCGCCGCCGAGTGCGCGGCGGTCATCCTGGAACGACGCAAGTTGAAGGAAGCCGGCAAGCTCGCTCCCTTGCCCGACAAGTCGCAAGCGGCCGCCGAGAAATCCTACCTGGACACGGCAACGCGACTGCTGGAGGGCCTGGAAAAAACGCTGGCGTCCTACGAGAAATCGCAAGAAGCGCTCAAGCAGCGGATTGAACAAGTATGGAGGGAGACGAAGGCGGCGCCGTGAACAAACGCATGGCCGTGGCGCGGAACCCCCAAGATTCTCGGAGGCCTCGCATGGGTACATCCGGGCTGGCATACCAATCCGCAGAGGATCTTGAAAGCGGCCCGGAAAGAGGATACAAGACCTTCATGAACGAGAAACCGCGAGCACCACGAAACAGAACCCTTGTTTTGTCCGACGCCGACCGGCGGCGCTGCTCGCAGTCATTGCTTCGCCTCGACTCCCCAGCGTCGCTGCCAGACGTCTTAGACAGAACGATCTGCCAAGACGCTTTCGAAGTGCTGCCCCTTCTTCCTCGTGCTGCCTTTGATCTCATCGTGGCGGATCCCCCCTACAACCTGACGAAATCATTCAACGGTAATACCTTCAAACAGACCGATCTTGACAAATACGAGGCTTGGTTGAGTTCGTGGCTCCCGGGGCTGCGATGCCTTTTGAAACCTACTGGGTCCATCTACGTCTGCGGGGACTGGCGATCCTCCACGGCGATACATCGCGTGCTTCTTCGCCACTACAAAGTCAGAAATCGCATTTCGTGGGAGCGAGAAAAAGGGCGCGGCGCAAAGACCAACTGGAAGAACAACACGGAAGACATCTGGTTCGCCACCGTTTCCGATGACTATGTCTTCAACATCGATGACGTCAAGCTCAAGCGTCGCGTCATTGCGCCTTACACGGACGACCTAGGCAGACCAAAAGACTGGCAGCAGACCGACCAAGGCAGGTATCGAATCACTCATCCCTCGAACATCTGGACCGACCTGACAGTACCCTTCTGGTCCATGCCGGAAAACACGGATCACCCCACACAGAAACCCGAGAAGCTCCTCGCCAGAATCATCCTTGCCAGTTCGAACGTCGGTGACGTCGTCCTCGATCCCTTTCTCGGATCTGGAACCACTTCAGTTGTGGCGAAGAAGCTACAACGCCATTTCGTAGGCATCGAAATCGACCGCGAGTTCTGCTGTCTGGCGGAAAAACGGCTGCATTTGGCGGAAGCCGACCCCGGTATCCAAGGGTACACCGATGGCGTCTTCTGGGAGCGAAACAGCTTTTCCGACCAAAACAACGGTCGGGGCACACCGCGGACCCCAGCCGCCGGCCCGCCAAGCCTCTTCGATCCGATGCCCACCACGAAATGAAAGGAAAACATGAACAGCCGGATTTTCTCAACAGACCGTTACCAAGGAATTGCCCGCCGAACCAAGGAGTTCCTCAATGGACACGAGGATTTTCTTTCGCCCAGCACGGCTCGCAGCCCACGCGCGTTTGGCGATGCGCTTGAAGGCATTCTTGGGGACAACTTTCGGGTAATCCTTGGAGAGGATTGTGCGGAGTACTCCGCCAACTTCGCGCGCCGGGCCATGGCCGACATCGCATTCAAGGACAACGATGGCTTGTACTACGTCGTTGACGTCAAGACCCATCGGGAAGACACGAAGTTCAACATGCCGAATCTCACCTCCGTGGAGCGGCTCACGCGTTTCTACGAGGATGACAGCAACTACTTCGTGCTCTTGCTTGTCAGGTACCGTCTCGAAGGAACCCACGCGGTGATCTCCGAGGTCACCTTTGTACCCATCGAGTTTCTCGACTGGGAATGCCTGACGATTGGGGCGCTGGGGTGGGGTCAGATACAGATCGCTAATGCGAACCACATCAGTCTCAAACCTCATTATTCGCGCAAATCCTGGATGCTGGAGCTCTGTGATATCATGCTCGATTTCTACCCGAGAGAAATCGGTAAGATCGAGACCCGGATCGAGTACTTCCAGAGAGTCAGGCAGCACTGGGAGGCCAAAACAGAATGAGCAGGCCCCACCACCCCATCAGGAGCGACGAGACTCCCACACCGTCGGCTTGCCGAATACGCCCGCGTCACCTAAGCTTCTGGGAGCGTCCGGCAATCGTGAGACGCTTTGCTTGACCCGCGTGATCGCAAGAAAGGCAGGATTGGTATGAAGAAGAAGTTCAAGTGCGTATGCGGATACATCCATGACGGCGACGGACCTCCGACCGTCTGTCCCAAGTGCGGTGCGCCGGCGGAGAAGTTCACCGCGCTCGACGACCACGCCGCCAACCTGGTCGAGCGTTCGCGGCGAACCAACATGCTCCACGCCCATGTGATTGACCTGGCCCGGCAGATCGAGCGGGCATGCAAAGACGGGATTCAGGACAACCTCGATCCGGGCTGCGTGGACGTGTTCCAGAAGAGCCTTGAAGCATCCTACGTGATGATGAAGCTCTCGATGACCGAGATCCAAAGCCACATGAACAAGGGCAAGTGGGGATAATCGGCCGTTGAACAGGCCGGCCCCGGCGACACAACCCTTCATTGCGGAATCAGCCCACAGTCCGCTCGCGGGCAGACCGCAAGGAAGGGTTGTGCCGTTCCTGCGGCGTGTGATCGGTGCGTGAGCGCGTCAGATTCCGTTAACGGAAATACGCTTTAAGCACATATTGCTGCATCATCCGTTGCGTGTTGAAGAACGAGCCGTTCAGCGCGATGGCGTGCACCATGACGTCCAGGTACCGATCACGGTCCCTGTAGAACAGGGGAGCCACCACCTGCTCGAGCTTCTCGTACAGCGACGCCGCATCGGCCTGGTTGTCGGCGGAAGTTTCGGGAGTCCGGCCGTCCCGGCCGATGGCCCAGCCGGTGGTTCCCTCGATGCAGCCCTCGATCCACCAGCCGTCCAGCACGCTCAGCGACGGAACACCGTTGAGGGCGGCCTTCATTCCGCTGGTTCCCGAGGCCTCCATCGGGCGTTGCGGCGTGTTGAGCCATAGGTCCACTCCCGAGGTGACCAGCTTGCCGAGGGTCATGTCGTAATTGGGCAGGTAGGCGATGTGGACGGCATCCCGGAGCGACTTGCGTGCCTGGTAGATTCGTTGGATCATCTTCTTGCCTTCCTCGTCGCGGGGGTGCGATTTGCCGGCATAGACGATCTGAAACGGGCCGACATCACGAGCGATTTTGCGAAGCCGATCCGGATCTCGCAGGAGCAGGTCCGCTCGCTTGTAGGCCGCCGCGCGGCGCGCAAAACCGATCGTCAGGAAATCCACGTCCATGCCCGTGTTCGTCTCGCGATTAACGTAGTCGATCAGGTCTCGCTTTGCGGCCATGTGGGCATTCCAGACCTCCTTGTGCGGAATGCTGAGCGCATAGCGGAGACTGAAATTGTCCTCCCGCCAACCTGGTATGTGCCTGTCGAACAACGCCTGGAAAGGCTCGGAGGCCCATGTGGCCGCGTGAACACCGTTGGTGATCGAGTCAATGACGTACGACGCGAACATGTGCCGTGAAATCTCGCCGTGCTTCTTGGCCACGCCGTTCACGTAGTGGCTGAGATTCAACGCCAGATAAGTCATGTTCAGGACGCCGTCGCAGCAGATGAGGTTCCGCATCGTCAGCGCAGGGTGATCGCCTAATACTTCTGCAACCAGGTCCACCGGAAACTTGTCGTGCCCGGCAGGAACCGGCGTATGTGTGGTGAAGATGCACATGCGGCGCACGGCCTCAACGTCTTCCTGTACAATCGCGTCACGGTTTCCGGCACGGCGCCTTTCATCCAGCAACTCAAGCGTGCACAGGCTCGCGTGGCCTTCGTTCATGTGAAAGCGATCGATCTGCCGGTACCCCAGGGACCGCAACATCCGGACCCCGCCAATGCCCAGGATGATCTCCTGGCAGAGGCGGTAGTTGTCGTCGCCGCCGTAGAGCCAATGCGTCAGCATGCGGTCCTGCTCCGCGTTTTCCGGCAGGTCGGAATCGAGGAAATAGACCGGAACAACGTAGCCGCTCACGCCGGTCACGTCCCTCCTCCAGGCGCGGAGCCGCACGGGACGGCCCCCGATGGTCACCGATGCCCGGACGTTCTCCTCGGTAACGAAGTCGTCGACGTTCCACTCGACGGGCTCCTCGAGCTGCCATCCGCTGGCTTCGAGACGCTGATAGAAGTAGCCCTTCCGATGCAGCAGGCTTACCGCCACCATCGGCACCTTCAGATCGGCGGCCGAGCGGATCGTATCGCCCGCAAGCACGCCCAGTCCGCCGCTATACGTCGGCATCAGAGCGTCCAAGCCGATTTCCATGGAGAAGTAGGCAATGCATCGCTCGTCGACCATCATCGAATACTCCAAGCGCCAGGCCGGCCACCCGTCCCCAAGCCGGTAGCTCATACCACGGACCGGGCGGGCGTGCAAATACCCAAGCAATCAGCGGCGCAGGCGCCGGGCAAGGACGGCGGTCGGGCGGCCTGCGACGCGCGTCAAGAGCAGGACCGCCTCATGGCGGCCTCTGAGGCGAAGACGGTGAAGCAGTTCCTCCGGCCTGGCAGCGAAGCCTCGGGTCTTGATGTGCACCCTGCCGACGTCGTGAGCCGCCAACCATGTTCGCGCCTTGCGGGCCGAGAAGTCGGTCACGTCGATCACCTGAAACGGCGTAACAAACGCTGAGGATAGCAGCCGATCACCTGACAGATAAGCGATCTGCCTGTCCACCGGCGCCAGTTCGAGCTGCCGCGCGACAGCGCCGACCAGGCCGGCTCGAATAACGGCGGCGTCGGGTTCGTAGAGAAAGCATCCGGGCCGTAATTCCCGCGGCTCAGGCCACGCCGGCGGATCCACTTCTGAGGAGAAGACGCTGTCTCCGGCCGGCAACACGGTTGCCCGCCGATAAACCTGCTTGAATCTTCCCGTCCAGATGACCGCCTGCTTGCACGCGCCCATATGACTGATCAGCTCGATCTCGGCGTCGAACGGCAACCGGCTAAGATCAGCCCCGGGCGAGAGCTTGATGGCCGCGTGACGATAGCGTTCGACCAGTCGCCGGAGCTCTTCGAGATCAGGTGAAGCAAGAACGGGGTCATGGCGTCGCGCCCCTTCCGGCCGTCGATCGGGATCGATGTGGATGGCATCCGCGTCGGGCCTGTGGATCAGGACGTCGCCAACCTTTCCGACAATCCTTCCTCCGTAGACTGCCGCGTTGTGTTCGGCCATCAGAACCCGCGATCGCGACCAATCCACGGCCGTTACCTCGGCTTGCGTCGCCAGTGCGAGAGTGTCGCCACCAATGCCGCAGCAAAGATCCGCAATTCGTCCGCAATCTGAAAATCGCCCGGCTTTATGGGCCGCCACCACCTCATCACTGGCCTGCTCCAGGCCGACTCGGTCGAACAGCATCTCGTCGGCCCGAGAGAACTTGGCCCGCCCCGCCCGTCTCAAGAGCGTCTGATGCCAGGCGGCGGCGACCTGGTCGGGCTCAAGCCGCTGCCGCCAGCGCTCGATCGCCGCAGGCGTATCCGCCGGTTCGTCGCCCATCATAGCCGCGCAGACCGCCTGTGCGGCAGGCGTTTTCAGCCAAGCCACTTCCTCCGGCGTCACCGGCCGGTCATCGCGGATCCAGACCACACGGCTCTGACGATGCTTCTTCTTCATTCGAGGGCATTGTATCGCGCTGGAACCCGACGGACCGCAGAATTCCGTGCGGGTCGTGCAGGCTTGCCCGCACCCAACCCCGAACCGAGTTGACCAGGTATACGGCGGTCGCGGACGCCAGCGCCTCGATGGGCATGGATTCTTCACGAATCACCCGACGTTCGAGCAAGCGTTCACGAAAAACGCCCGGTAACAATCCGGCCGAGATCGGGGGCGTCACCAAGCGGTCTCCAAACCGTAAGACAACATTGGCGATCGTGGATTCGGTGATCTCACTCCGTTCATTCCAAAGCAGTACATCGTCGAACCCCGGCGAGGCGGCACGGGCGGTCTCGTAGACGGTTCTGTGCGTGGTCTTGTGATAGAGAAACCGGTCGGAGCTGTCGACGGGACGGCAAGCCATTGCGAGCCGACATGTCGGGCGCGGGCGGCATCGCTCCAAAAGGTGCGATTCACAAGTCGCTTTACCGGTCTCATCGACCAGCAGTCGGACGCGTGCAAGTCTCAGGGCATAGGGCTTCGATGCCTCTTCCAGTGTCCTGCCGGCGGCGCGCAGATCGATCGGGTAGCCGAAATAGTCGGCCGACCTTTTCAGCCGCCGCAGATGTCCGTCAAGAAGACGGTACTTGCGGCCGTCCCAGAGAAGGGTCTCAAGGAGGCAGAATTCCGGATCTGGCCGTTCAAGCACGCTCACCTTAAGTCGGCACTCCATGCTCTCGTCGGTCGCGGACGAATCCCAGGTGATACCGCCCCCCGTGCCGTACTCGATCCGGCCGTCTTCCGCGTCAACCACGGCCGTCCGGATGGCCACATTAAAGAGAGCTTTTCGCGACGGCGATACGTAGCCGATGCACCCGGTGTAGACGCCACGGGGGCCGACCTCGAGTTCACGAATGATCTGCATCGTTCGGACCTTCGGTGCTCCCGTCACGGAAGCGCAAGGGAACAACGCGCGCAGAATCTCGGAAACGGGCGCGTTTGTTCGGGCGGCGACGGTTGATGTCATCTGGAAGAGTGTTCGATATTGCTCGACCTTGAAGACCTCTTCAACCTCAACGCTGCCTTTCTCGGCGATCCGTCCGAGATCGTTGCGAATCATGTCCACGATCATGGCGTTTTCGGCGCGGTTTTTCGGCGAGTCTGCCAACCAAGCGGCGCGGCGTTCATCCTCCTCCCACCATCGTCCGCGTCCGGCCGTGCCCTTCATGGGACGGCTGATGATGCGTCGGCCCTCAAGCCGGAAGAACAACTCCGGCGAAAGCGAACAGATCGCGTATCGGCCGAGGTCAAGATACGCAGCGTGTGGAACAGGCTGCGCACGATAGAGCGAACGGAAAAAACCGTAGGGCTCGATCTGAAGGCGAGAGCGAAGCCGATGCGTCAGATTCACCTGGTAAGTGTGTCCTTCTGCTATGTAGTGCTTGATTTTCTCGACGGCCGACCGATACGCCGCCTCGCTCATCTGCGATTCCCAGTGACACGCCGGCAGTTCGTCCGAATCGCTCTTTGGAAGTTCTGCAACGGTCTCGGGCGGGTCGTACAAGCCGAACCACATCAGCGGGACTGTCGTGGGGGCATGGGTGACCAGCGCCTTATCGAACGCCGGGGCGGCTTCATAGGCTATGAAACCGGCCGCATGGCAGCCCCCGGCAACCGCGCGCTCCAACTCATGCAGGCAAGGCACGACGTCCTCAACTGCGGTGGCACAGATCATGAACCGCGGGGAATGGAACAGGCGCCAGGCGACCGGGCCTTCTGCGCCGTCGGTACGAAGCAGGACTGAATATGTCGGAATGATCCGCCTCGCCTTCATGGTCTGACACACACCTCTGGCCGACTCGTCGGCCGGCACCCGCCGCCCTCATCGCCCGGATCACCGCAAGCAACGCCACGGTTGCTACTATACGACCGTGCACAACCTTTTCACAGCTTCGCCAACGGGGGATAATACCGCCATGACCTGAGGCGGACCGCTTTTTTGCGGGCCGCAACCCAAGCGCACTGCGATCCAGAAATATGCGCGCAAAATGCGCACCAGTTGCGACGGAAGGGACTAATGCCCGATCGGCCGGCCATGTAAGAGCGTCGAGATGACTCCGGTCGATGTGGCATCTTGACACAAGGAGTACAAAATGAAAGCGTGTTCCCGACGCGAAGTGCTGACCGCTGCAGCGGGGATGTCCGCCTCCGTCTTCACGGCCCACCTTGCCCGTGCCGCTGACGCCGCCGCCGGCGATTCAACGGTTCGGCCGCAATCCCCAAAGCGATTCAAGATCAGCCTGGCGGGCTATTCGTTTCGCCAGTTCCTGGACCAGCCCGGCCAACCGGGAAAAATGTCGCTCTTTGACCTGGTCGACCTCTGCGTTAAGCTCGGCATCGACGCCATCGAGCCGACGGCTTATTACTTTCTCAAGACCGACGACGAGTACCTTTACGCCCTCAAGCGAAAGATCTTCCTTGCCGGACTGGAAATCAGCGCCTCCCCGATGCGCAACAACTTCTGCCTGCCGCCAGGGCCGGAACTGGATAAGGAGCTTGAGTCTGTTCGCAACTGGGTGGACGTGTGCGTGAAGCTTGGGGCCCCGGCAATCCGCATTTTCGCGGGCAAGGCCATGCCCGGTGCCGGCCGTGACAAGGACTTCGAGCGCGCCGTCGCAGGCATGAAGAAAGCCTGCGAGTATGCCGGCTCGAAGGGCATCTTCCTGGCGATCGAGAACCACGGCTACCTGACCGAGACCGCCGATGCGGTCATCAAGATCATTGAGGCGGTCAAGAGCGACTGGCTGGGCATCAACCTCGACACGGGCAACTTCGTCGAGAAGCCTTACGAGAACATCGCCAAGGCGGCCCCCCACGCGATCATCTGTCAATTCAAAACCGAGGTCGTCAAGACGCCCGGAACCAAGGAGCGCGAACCCGCCGATTTCGCCCGCATCTTCAAGATCATCCGGGAAGCCGGCTACCGCGGTTACGTCACTCTTGAGTACGAGGGCGCCGACCCGCATAAGGAAGTGCCCATCTACATCGCCAAAATGCAGGAACTGGCGGGATAGGCCGCCGAACCGGCCGCCTGGACCAACGGATTCTCAGCCGTCGCTGTCGTGCGGACCGGTATACACTGGGGCGGGGACAGGCTTACCCTTGCCAACGGGTTTCGGGTATAATGGTACGGATGAGGTGACATAATGGTCAGCGCATATAGACAGATTGTCACAATCCAGGAGGGCGGACGTGTTGAAGTCATCTCCGACCAATTGCCTGTCGGGCGCCAGGCCGAAGTCATCGTCCTCGTCGGCCGGGAAACCCGAGACAAGTCCTACTTGTCGCTATTCGGCTCCGGCAGGGGCTCTTTCAGCACACCGCAGGAAACAGATGCTTTTCTCCGTCGGGAGCGGAACGCATGGGAGAGGTGACGTCCCAGCTTGGCAAACGGATATACATCGACGCCAATATCGTCGTTTACGCGGTCGAAGGGTGAGTCGAGCACGAGACCGTCATTCACAAGCTCCTCGGAGCAATGGACCAAGGCACACTGTCCGCAGCCACGAGTGAGTTGACGCTGGCCGAGGTTCTGGTCAAGCCAAAACAGGACAAGAACGCGGCCTTGGTGAATGAGTATTGCGATTTCCTTGAGCCTTCGGCGGCCCTGACGCTTGCCCCGATCACTCAGGCGATTCTGATCGAGGCCGCGGAGATCCGTGCGGCGACAGGCCTGAAACTGCCCGATGCAATCCATGTCGCCACGGCTTTGGCAATGCAGTGCGATACTTTGCTGACGAATGATCGGGCAATCCGAGCCACGCGAGGCATCTCCGTCAGACTGCTATCCGATCTTGAATGAACATGGTTGTTCCGTAGCACTTTCCCCCCTTGCCAGCTTTCGCCTGGCGACCCACCCCTGCCGCGGCGGGGGTGGGGGATCACAGAAAGTGTCAGGATGAATTAAAAGGAGCATGCTGGCGTCTCATCGGGCAACTGATGGCATCATCGGACTAATCGTCAGGCGCGGTGGCGCCGGTCTGCTCGTGGAAACGCACGAACCGCTCGGTGGGTCGGCTTGACTGCGAGCTTGGGATTACCGTTTCCCCGGGGAGATGGCCGCCCGGACATCAGTCAGGAGTTGATCAACTTTGAAGGGCTTGTACAGGACGGCCGAGAGACCCTCCTTGCTGGCCCGGATGATGGAGTGATTCGGGTCATAGCCGAAGCCGGTCATGAAGATCACCGGACAGCCGGGGTGAGCCTCCTTGACGGCCGCGAAGATCTCGTACCCGCTTTTGCCGGGCATGCGAATGTCCGTGATCACCAGATCGTAGGATCTCGCGTGGATCATGGCCAAGGCCCGCACGCCGTCGCGGGCCACCTCGACCTCGCAACCGTATTTGCTTAAGACATCGCAAACCGTCTGGCGAATAATCTCTTCGTCATCGACGAGCAGGACCGATTTCCCGGACAGGATCGGGTCCTTCGCGGGCTGGGTCGGTTTGGCCCCCAGGATTCCGCTCGTCGGTCTGACGACCTGGCGTACCAGCGTGCGTATTCGATCCACGTTGTCCACAATGCATTGGAGGCGGTGTCGCAAGTCGTCGTGGCCGATGTAATCTTCCATCAACGTGGTGGCGTCGGAAAGAATGTCGCTCAGCGGCCCGGCGATCTCGGAAGAAACGTTGTCAGCCAGGCGGCCCGTCGTGGCATGTCGCTCGACGACCAGCAGGTCAAGGATGTGCAAGGCAATAGCCACGTAGCGACCGAAAATCTCGGCAAACTGCCGATCTTCCTCGGAGAACGCCCCGGCGGTATCGCTTTCGATATTGAATACGCCGACCACCTTATCATGAAGCCACAGGGGCACCGTCAGCGAAGACTTCGCGTTGCTGATGCCGACGATGTATCGCGGATCCTTCTGCACGTCGGGACAGATGTAGCTTCGGCCCGTGGCCGCGACGTATCCGCTGATGCCGTTGTTTTCCGTCGAGGCGTAGATATCGATTTCCTCGCCCTCCGGCAGCAACCCGGCACTGAGAACAAGTTCCAGCTTGTTGGTTCTCTCGTCGAGCAGGCGAATGGCGAAGTTGTTGAACTCCAAGAGCTCTCGGGTCGAGCGGATGATCTTGCGCTCGAGCAGGGCCAGCCGCTGGTCGGCATCCATCTTGGCCAGCTCCTGGGCATCCAGGCGCACGAGCTCGCGGCCGGCGTTGTCGATGGCATCCATTTTCTGCTGAAGACGACGGGCGCGGGTCACGTCGGATACCGCCACCACGAGGCGGGTCACCTGGCGTTCGCGATCCTCGATCGGCGTGATCGAGGCGTCGTAATAGCGGTCGTTGTCCACCACGAGGCTCAAGCTTCGAGAACGTCCGACGATCGCCCGGCCCTCGGGCGAGCCGTACGCCGTCACGCAGTGCTTGCGAATTCGTTCAAGCACCTCCTCGGGAAGTTTCTCCGCACGGGCGTTACACCAAGTCACCTCCCCCGACAGGTTGATGATACAGACGCCCTGCCCGATCACATCCAACACCGCTCCGAGCTGTCGATGGGCTGCCAACCGATCGGCGGCGAGGAACTCCGGGGAGGTGCTCACAAACAGGCCGAACTGCTCTTCGTCGAGCGCTCTGAGCGCGCCCTGAATAGTGGATTCGACGCGGACTTGACCGAACCGGTCGAACAGTTCGGACAATCCAGCCACGACCGAGCCTTCGGGCTGGAATAACAAAACCTTGCCCACAGTAACGTCAGCATGCCCCATCAGGAAGACCTCGCGCCGGCACAACTCACGGAACGTTTATGCTACATTCTCCGTCCCTGTGTTTCAATCAGGTAATCCCTGGCCAACAATGTGATCGCAAGGAGGCAGCACAAACCACGTCTTAATAAGACACTCGCTTGGTTTTCGGACGTCGGTTCTCACGCGAACCGGCACATCATTTGGGGGCCGATGGTTGGGCGGCGGAAGCACCGCTATCCGAGGCATACTCCGGAACCTGCGTGTAGGCCGTCTTGACGATGGGGGCGAGCCATCGCGACACAAAGGATTCCCTGGCCCAGGTCGTGTGCAACCCGTAATGCCCGGCCTCGGCCATCTGCGGGGTGAATTCCTGCTGGTGGAGTAACCGGTCGTAGAGCTCGTGCCCGGCTTTGTCCATTCCCCAGGGTTTGACGAACCCGACCGCGCCGGCGGCCCGAGAGTGCCGCCCGTCGACGGTGCCAAAAATGGCTGTTCCCGCCTGAAGAAAACCGACGTCGTACTTGGAGTAGTAGTGCCATATCCCCGACCTCGTGCGGCTGAGAGCCCTGCGAAGATCGTGGTCCGGAGCCAACGCGGGGGCCAGCAGGATGGCGTGATCGATCTTGTGCTCTGCCGGTAAGGCCTCGAGGGTCAGCACTGCCACCCCACCACCGCCGGAATGACCGATCAGGCAAACCGGCCGACCCGGATAGGTGTCCTGATAGGTAATGATCTTGCCGGCGATGCGGCTTGCCTGTTTGCGATTGTGCTCGGACCAGCGAAGATTAAGAATCCAGGTGAAAGTGCCGCCGACCGTCCAGTCGTAGATCTCAATGGCCCCGGGCACCCCACCCTTGTTGAGGCCGAACGCGATACTCTCGTTCAGATTACTCCTTCCCTCGATACCCGGAAGAATAATGGTGTAACCTTTGGTCCACCGGGCCGGTTGCCGCAATTCCGAGGTCGAGCGAAGCGGGATCGTGCAGCCGGTCGCCATCAAGGCGCACAGCAGCGACAGGACCACGGCCGGGCGATGATACACCGCCCACCCGACGAGCCGATGCTCGGCGGAAGAATCACATTGCCCGGCTTCACTCATGCCCACGTATTTACCTCCAGCGAGGCGGCATGCACGGCATCCGACGCCGCATCCCGCCCCCGCCATCACCGGCATTCGGTTTCACACAGAGCCCCGTAATACTACACCAGCATCCTTCGTCGGGCAAGAACGTCCGCCGACTGTTGCATTGTTCTTCGTCACAAGGACTTACGGCCTGCAGTGGGTCGCATGTTCCGCCGGTGTCTTCTGCGATCAACCCGCACCCAGGGAAAACACCCCCTGATCCTGCGCCCTGAGCATTTCGCACGCCTCGGTCAAGACGCGACTCACGACGTCGCCCATCGCTCCGCGAATACGAACCCCGGCCGAGTACGCATGACCTCCTCCACCGAGTTTCTCCGCCAGCGGCAGAACCGGCGTGCCCGGTTCGCCGCGAAGATTAATCCGAATCACACCCTTCTCTCCTTCTGAGAAAAGCAGGGCCATCCGGATTCCGGACAGCGAGCGAGGGATCGAGACCTGGTCGTCGATATCCTGCGGCGAGCACCCACATGAGGCGATTTCCTCGTAAGTCAAGGTGCTGTACGCGATGCGGCCTTCGGCCACCACATGAGTGTTATGGTAGACCTTCCGTATCAGGTCGAACTCGTGCCGCTCCTGCGACCGGGCAATTCGGCAACCGATCCGATCAACGTCGGCTCCGCTGCGGACCAGATCCGCGGCCGCATCAAGGCAGTCCGCCGTCGTACTGGGCAACGAGAAACCCGCCGTGTCGGAATAGATCCCCGCATAGAGCAGTCCCGCAGTGACAGGATCGAGTTTCCAGCCTGCCGCGCGGATGAGTCTCCATACCAGCTCGCACGTGCTGCTGGCATTGTCTTCCACCCAGTTGATGGATCCGAAATCGGGATTGGTAGTGTGGTGGTCGATGTTGACGATCAGCTTGTCGGCAATGGCCTCCCAGTGGCCGGCAACGTTGACTCGTTTCGTGGACGCGGTATCGACGATCACCACGACGTCGGCGCGACCGACCCTTTCCGGATCAGCGATCGGCACGCCATTACTCAGCTCCATGAGAAACAGGAGCCTCTGGCTTTCAAGGGGAACGGGAAGAACGATCGCCGCCTCCGACGACGGCAACGATCGAGCCAGGGCCAGCATCGCGCCCAGGGAATCGAGGTCCGGCGTGACATGACCCGCAATCACCGGGAAGCCGGCGGCGGCCAAGGTGTCAATGAGTTCCCGGGGCACGGACATAGGTCACTTCCGCATGGCCTCGATCAGAATCCGGGCCGTTGATTCGCGCATGACCCGCGGATCGGGCAATCGGCCGGCCGACAACGCCTCGCGAACATCACGTCCGCTGATCGGAATCGGTTTCCAGCCCTTCTTGCCGCACTCATCGACCAGGGCAACGCGCCCCAGTTCCTCATAATAGGCCGCGAAGCCGACCTTCACCGGCCGAATCCGCAACTCGCCGGTCAGTTGAGAGAAGATCTCCTGGGCAGCCAACGGGTCCCAGATGTCCTTACCGTCGAAATATGGGGCGTCGGCGTGCTTGCGACCTATGATAATGTCGGTGAAACCGAAGTTCTGGCGATAGATGGCGTGCATGATCGCCTCCTTCGGACCGGCATAGAACATCTTGATGTCCAAACCAAGAAGCAGGGCCACGTCGTTGATATCGTAGCCTTTCGACCGCCACAATTCCTCGTCCTTGTCACCTTCGCCGAGCTGGCGGTTTTCGAGCAGGGCCCGGTACGTTCGCATCCGGGTCGGGGCGTCAACGTCGTCTGATTTGGTTTCCCCGATCAGCGGGTTCAGGACCACCCCTGTCTTAAAGCCCTGACGGGTCAACACCTCGGCCCCGTATACCAGGGCGTACTCATGGGCCCGGTGCAGCGGATTGCGGGTCTGGAAGGCCACCACGCGTTCCCAGCCCTTCTCGGCGAACAATGTCCGCGTTTCCCGCGGCGTCAGCACGAATTGACCGTATTCCGGGTGCTTGGGCTGCGGCAACATTTCGATCTGGCCGCCGATCAACATCTCGCCGGGATCGTTCATAACCATCTGACCGCCAGGGTGGTCGATCCGCTTCGTCTGATAGACCGCCTCGATGTAGGCGAGCTTGTCCCACGGGAAGATGTCCTCGATCAACAGCGCACCGACCGTTTCACCGGCGGAGTTCGTTAACCGTACCCGCCGGCCGACCTTGAGGGCGGAGGCGAGGTCCTTGGTGACCGGCAGCGAAATCGGGATAGACCACGCGTACTTGTGCCCGTTGTGGTCAATGTTGACGTCCCGAAGAACTTGATCGTAGACCGCCTTGACCATCGGGCCGGTCAGCGGGCTGAGCCCTCCGTCGCCGATCCGGTAAACGCTTGACAGATCGGCGTCGCTGACCGGCAAGGCCGGCCACGAAGCAACTTCCCTAACAAACTCATGAACTCGATCGGCTGGGACCGTGCGGTTCACCGGTTCCTTCAGGCCGCCATGGGGCGGGATCAAATCTGGCATGAAAAGACGAACACTCCTTCGGGAAAAAGACGGGCGCGCTCACCGGCATCGGCTCGGTGTTTGAACCGCCCGTTGCACCCATGAACCAGGGCTCAGGTCGGCGTTTCCGCCGCCGGCTTGGCCGGAACGACCGCGGCGGCGGGCTTGGCTCCCGGCTTGCCGGGGGAGAATACCATGACCATGCGCTGACCTTCTATCCGCGGCGGACGCTCGATTCTGCCCTTCTCGCCGACCTGCTCGATGATCAGCTTGAAGATATCGAACCCGATTTCCTTGTGGAATCGTTCGCGTCCGTGAAAGACCATGGTGAACTGGACCTTGTCGCCATCCTCAAGGAACTTCACCGCACGGCTCACCTTGATGTCCCGGTCGTGTTCCCCGACATCCGGATGCAGGCGGATCTCCTTGAGCTTCTGCTGGTGATGCTTCTGCTTTTTCTTCTTCTGGTTCTGAGAATACTTGAACTTGCCGAAATCCATGATCCGGCAGACGGGCGGCCTTTCCGTCGGGGCCACCTCCACGAGATCCAAGCCCGCCTCGCGAGCCCGACGAAGAGCTTCCGCGGTAGGGACAACTCCGACCTGTTCATTGTTCTCGTCGATCAGGCGGACCGACGGCAATCGAATCTGTTCGTTGCACCGCTGCAGTTTGGCGATGGTTCAACCCTCTCTTTCTGATAAGCCTCGCTTTGTCCTGACGCGAGCACGACAAGGCTCGCGCGACCGGCCCATGCCGGTCAATTCGATGCGGCCGGCTTGACCGTCCGCTCGTTGACTTCCTTCACGCAACGGGCGATGAACGCCTCGACCGATTCGTTTCCGATCGTCTTGCCGGAGCGGTCGTTGACGTTCACGCTGCCTTCCGCCGCCTCCCGCTCTCCCACGACAAGAGTATACGGGATCTTGTGCTTCCTCGCATAGTGCTTCTTGGGGCCGATTTTTTCGGCGCTGACGTCCAGTTCCACCCGCAAATCGGCCTCGACAAGCCGATCCCGAACCTTCACGGCATACGCGGCGCTCTTCTCGCTGACCGACGCCACGAACACCTGCACGGGAGCCAGCCACATCGGAAACGCTCCGGCAAAGTGCTCGATGAGAATGGCCACAAACCGCTCCATGCTGCCGAACGGGGCTCGGTGAATCATTACCGGCCGATGGGCGGTATTGTCCGAGCCCACATAGGTCAGGTCAAACCTCTCGGGCAGATTATAATCCACCTGGACCGTCCCGAGTTGCCACTCACGCCCGATGCAATCTTTGACCACAAAGTCGATCTTCGGGCCGTAGAAGGCTGCCTCACCCTTTTCCTCCGAATAGCGCATGCCGCTGCCCTGAACGGCAGTCCGAACGGCCTGCTCGGCAAGGGCCCAATTCTCGTCGCTACCAACGTACTTGGAGCTCCCTGGTTCCCGCAAGCCGATCCGGACGCGGTAGTCCCCCAGGCCCAGGGAATCAAACACCTTCCGCGTCAGGTTGACACAACCGGCGATCTCGTCCAGAAGCTGGTCGGGGCGACAGAACAGGTGAGCGTCATCCTGGGTGAAGCCCCGGACCCGGGTCATGCCCGACAGCTCGCCGCTCTGCTCGTACCGGTAGACGGTCCCGAATTCTGCCAGGCGGTTCGGCAAATCGCGATAACTCCGAGGTTCCGAGGCGAAGATCCGAATATGGTGCGGACAGTTCATCGGACGCAACAGGTAACCGTCGGAGACTTCGAGCGCTGCTTCGATCCGCTTGACAAGGGCTTGTTTTCCCTGTTCGGAGGCGGCCAACAGCTCGTCAGCCAATGCGCCATCCATACCCCGCATATTTTCGATGGCCTGCAATTCCTCCGCGGTTGCCGGAGCATGTTCGGCCCGGGCCCTGGTCAGCTCCCAAAGCATATTGAGGGCCTTCTGCAAATCGGCCTCATACAGCGGGGGAAACTGGCTGTCTTTGTAGTATGGGAAATGACCACTGGTCCGGTAGAGGCCCAGCTTTCCGATCTGGGGGGTGTACACGGCCTGGTAGCCAAGCTTGGTCAACTCGCCCCGCAGGAAGCTCTCAAGCTGGTAGCGGACAATCGCACCCTTGGGCTTCCAGAGCACCAAGCCGCTGCCGACGAGCGGATCAATGAGAAACAGCCCGAGTTCCTGCCCTATCTTGCGGTGGTCGCGCTTCCTGGCCTCCTCCAGTTGATCCAGGTAACGCTTCAAGTCCTTGGCGGTCGGCCAGGCTGTGCCATAAACCCGCTGAAGCTGCTTCTCTTTCTGGTCGCCGCGGTAATAAGCCCCGCTGACCTGCATGATCTTGAAGGCCCCGATCCGGCCGGTACTGGGTACGTGGGGACCGCGACACAGATCCTCGAAATCACTGCCCCTTTCTGTGCCGGTCACGTAAAAGCTCAGAGGCCCTTCCGCCCGTTCCGCATTGTCGATCTTGTATCGGCTGCCCTCCTGACGGAGTTTCGCCATACCTTCTTCGCGGCTCATTTCGTAACGGGTGAACGGCCGATCGGCCTTCACGATCTCAGCCATCTTCGCCTCGATGGCTGCGAAGTCCTCTTGAGACAGGGGCCGGTCCAGATCAATGTCGTAATAGAAGCCGTTCTCGACCGGCGGGCCGTAGACCAGCTTGGCCTGCGGGAACAGCGAGCAGATAGCCTCGGCCATGACATGGGCGCAACTGTGGCGCATGACGTACAGGCTGTCGGGGTCGTCGGCGTCGGCTTTGAGGATGGACAAACGGCCATCCCGTGTGACCGGCGTGCTCAGATCGACGATAGCGCCGTCGAGTTTGGCGGCGATGGCCGCGCGGGCCAGGCCGGGGTTGATCATGGCTGCGACGTCCGCGACGGTCTTTCCCGCCGGCACGTCGAGCACTTTCCCATCAGGCAGTGTGATCTGAGGCATTGTTCACCACTTCCACAAGAGCCGGGCCGGCGGCCGCCCGTTTCACACCAGGGCCGGCAACCCGCCCGCCGCCAAAAGAGAAACGGCATGCGATTCACTCACTCGCGCACGATCTGCAGTTCGCCGAACTCGTCCGCGAATGCCACATCAAACCGTCGTGCGCGTCGTGAATCGCATGCCGTTGTCAGTTCTATATCCGATGCCCGCAACGCCGGACATCACCTTGCCGGAAGGCCGCCCACGCAAGCCGTCGCTCAGCCCCGGCCGATCTCACTATAGCACGCCCCACAGGGGCGTCAACAGAAAACGACAATCGCCCGTATCCAATATCGGCAAAACCAGTCCACAGAACGAGTTAGCGTTGTTGCCCCGTTCCCATGCCTGCGGCATTGAGTCGATGGCTACCCCAAAGCCCCGGACGGAATACCGTTCATCAGCAACCGATGTGGCGACGATCCCCGGTCTGCTGTATGCTCACCAGAACACAACGTAGAGTGCCAGGGTCGCCAGAACGACCAGGGTACCCCAGATCTTGACGTCGCCCTTGCTCTCCAGGTTCATCTTGGGGTTCACCGGCAGGTCAACCGGACGGGGCATCGGGGCGGCAAGCCGCATGACCGTAAGCACAGCCAGCACGATAAAGAAACACACCGCCATGCGGTCCAGGAAGGACATTTCCTTCGACCACCACAGGCCATGGGCGCACATCCAGGGACCGATCCACCACTTGAAGCCGCCGTACAGAACGGGATTGAGGAGCAGACCTGCCGTGCCGCAGGCCCGGGGGGCCCTGTGAACCAACACACCGAACAGGAAAATCGCCAGAATGCCCGGCGAGATAAAACCCTGGAATTCCTGGATGAAGGTAAAAATGCCGCCGAACTTCGGATTGTCCAGTCTGGGGGCGATGAGCATCGCGATCAGGACGAACGCGACCACGCAGATGCGGCCCGTGGTGACCAACTGGAACTGCGTGGCGTCCTTCTTCAGTTTGCGGAAGATGTCCATCGCGAAGATGGTCGACGACGAGTTCAACATCGAGGCCAGCGAGCTGACCACCGCGCCGAAGATGGCCGCGAGCACGAAGCCTTTCAGTCCGCTTCCCAGGGGCAGGAGGTTCTTGATCAGCACCGGGAAGGCCGCGTCGTAATCTCGCAGCACCAGCTCGCGGACGGTGCCCTTGAATTCCTTGTCGCCGGCTTTCTTCAGGAGATCGGCGTTGCGATTCATCAGAAGCTGCGGGTCAGACTTTGCCTGAGCCAGCCACTCGTTCGGCAATTCCACGCCAAGTGCTGCGGCGTTGAAACTCACGATGCACGCCGCATCCGCCGTGTGATCCTCGGCGAAACTTCCTGTAAAACGAAAGACCGTCAGATCTTGGGGCGGCTTGGTCCGCGCGCGGTCGAGTTGCCTGTTGATCGCCTTGAGATCGTTCACGTAAAGGGGATCAGCGGCGTCGGGCTTGACGTCGTCGGAAAGCTGCGGGTAGAGATCAGGAGCAAACGCGGCAATCGCCTTGGCGTTCTTGACCACGGCCGCGTTTCGCAGGTCGCCGGAAAACAGGTTGTACGCCAGGATGCCCGGAATCACTACCACGAACGGAACCAGCAGCTTCAGAAACGCCGCGAAGACCACACCCCGCTGCCCTTCCGCGAGGGACTTCGAGCCCAGCGTGCGTTGGGTGATGTACTGGTTCAATCCCCAATAGAAGAAATTCGGAATCCACAGGCCCACGACCAGGGCGGTCCATGGCACCTCGGGGTCCGACGCCGGCTTCACCATGTGCAGCTTTCCGGTCGCCCAATCGCCGGCATTCAGCATGCGAAGACGTTCCAACGCTCCGGCACCGCCCAGGGCGGTCGCGTCGACGGGCGCGGTGGCCGTGGCGGCAAGAGCGCCCGGATCGGCATTGCCCAGCCACCTCATGGCCAGGAACGCTATGATGACGCCGCCGACGATCAGCGCCGAGCCCTGAATGAGGTCGGCCCAGGCACAGGCCTTCAATCCGCCGGCAAACACATAGATCGCCGCCAGAGTGCCGATGATCCAGCAGCCGACCTCGATGCTGCCCAGGTCGAAGCCAAAGACGGACTGGCCCTGGAAATTCACCGTGATGACCTTGGCGCCCGAGTAGATCACCGATGCCGTAGGCACGCCGACCAAGATGATCAAGGTCGAAATGGCCATCACCGTGCGTGCGAAGGTGTTGTAACGGTACTCCAGGAACTCCGGGATCGTGTAAATACCGCTCTTGAGAAACTTGGGCAGGAACAGGAACGCAACGACGACAAGTGTGATGGCCGCCATCCACTCATAGCTGGCAATGGCCATGCCGAGCCAGTCCGCGGCCTTGCCGCTCATGCCGACGAACTGCTCGGTCGAGATGTTGGCGGCAATGAGCGAAAAACCGACCAGCCACCAGGTCAACCCCCGGCCGGCCAGGAAGTAGTCCTGCGCACCGTGCTCGCTGCGCGTTTCCTCACCGCGGCTCTTCCAAAGGCCGACGGCGATGACCGCGGCCACGAACAGGACGAAAACGAGGATGTCGGCAAGTCCCATGATACGCTCCTATCCGGCCACCGGCGGGGAGACCGGTGCCGCAAGCAAGCTCGTCGCATCTACTTCGTGCTGAACCGGTAGATCGTCGTCTGCCGGTAGATTTCACCCGGCTTGAGGATTGTGGACGGGAATTCCGGCTTGTTCGGCGAATCGGGGTAATGCTCCGCTTCGAGGCAGAAACCATAGCGAAACTTGTACGCCTTGCCCCCCTTGCCGACGTTGGACCCGTCGAGAAAGTTGCCGGAGTAGAACTGCACACCCGGCTCGGTGGTGTGCATCTCCATCACCCGGCCGCTGGTCGGCTCGGTCACGCGGGCACACAGCGTCAGTTCGCCGGGTTGGGACTTGTTCAGCACGAAGCAATGGTCCCAGCCGTTGCCGAATTTCACCTGCTCGTCGTCGGCGTTGATGTTCTTGCCGATGGGCGTGGGCTTGGTGAAATCGAACGGCGTGCCCTTGACCGGGCGCAACTCGCCCGTGGGAATAAGCGTCTTGTCCACCGGCAGGAAGCGGTCGGCATTAAGCATCATCAAGTGGTTGAGGACGTCCCCGCTGCCGGCTCCGGCAAGGTTGAAGTACGTGTGGTTGGTAAGGTTCACCGGCGTCGCCTTGTCCGTCGTCGCCTCATACTCGATCTTCAGCTCGTTTTTGTTGGTCAGAAGGTACGTCACCGTGCACTCGAGATTGCCGGGGTACCCCTCTTCCCCATCCTTGCTCGTATGGGAGAGTCTGAGGCCAACCGCCTCGCTGCGCTGCACCGGCTCGGCTGCCCAGACGGCCTTGTCGAAGCCTTTCAGGCCGCCGTGCAGATGGTTGCCCATGTTGTTGGTCGCCAGGTTGTATTCGACGCCGTCGAGGGTAAACCGGCCTTTGGCGATGCGGTTGCCGTAACGGCCGACCAGGGCCCCGAAAAACGGGTGCCCCTTCAGGTAACCCGCCAGCGAGTCAAACCCCAGCACGACGTCATCGAACTGGCCGTTCTTGTCCGGAACCATCAGCCGGACCACAATGCCGCCATAAGTGGCGATATCCGCCTGCATTCCATGGGCGTTGGTCAGCCGATAAAGGTCCACCCTGGCCCCATCGAGCGTCGTGCCCCAGTTTTCCTTCTCTACTTTCATTTCGCACTTGCCCTCTGTCATGTCACCTGGCCCCTTGGGTCCGCCCTGCTGCGAGCACGCGCCGACCAGAACGAACACCGCCAAACCGCCGATCCATACCCAACGATTGAACGATCGAATCATGTCTGTGCCCTTTCGACCTGTGACCTGATTTCCTGTCGATCGTTCAAAGGTTAAACGCACAGCCGATGGCTTGCAAGAAGAGAAGGGAATGGAGAATGGAGAGTTGCGAGTTGAGAATTGAATTGATCTCCTCAGCAGAATCTGTGGGTCGTTTTGACTCGTTGACGCGCTGAAACACCCGTATCCATGTGCTTTTTTATCCTTGCTGTCTAGACGGGATTTCCGAGTCCGCTTTCCGCACCCGCATTGGGCGGTGTTGGTCGGGGGTGCAACATGGTCCTCCCCCACAAAAACGCCCGTGTTTGCCGCCTCTGGAACACCGGAGCGATGCCTCAAAAGATCCCAGGCCTTGGGACGGAGCCCCAATCCCACCCACAGATTCTGCTGAAGACCCCGAATTCCTCAAATCCCGATGTCGATCATCCGGCCCGAGTCACGTCCCATCCGCTCGGCCCGGAATCCTTTCCGGGCCGCATTCTCGCCCGCTCGGCCCGGAATCCTTTCCGGGCCGTACACGCTGCGGAATCCTTTCCGCATTCGGCATTCATGACGATGTCAATCCTCCACCGAGCAGGTAGGGCAGGTCCGCGGGGTGCCATGCCCACGGCTTTGCGTGGGCATGCGGGGGGTAGGGCCGACGCCCCCGTCGGCCCATCTCCGCTCAGCCCGGAATCCTTTCCGGGCCGCACTCTCGCCCGCTCGGCCCGGAATCCTTTCCGGGCCGCATCCCCCGCGGAATCCTTTCCGCATTCGGCATTCATGACGACTGCAATCCTCCGCGAGAAGGTAGGGCAGGTCGGCCGGG
>Ga0116146_1000857_pt1 | contig 34872 bp, 32 predicted proteins | sample AD_JPNHG2_MetaG_FD_89748 | JGI IMG/M metagenome (GOLD analysis project Ga0116146, IMG submission 89748) | Active sludge microbial communities of municipal wastewater-treating anaerobic digesters from Japan - AD_JPNHG2_MetaG | ecosystem: Engineered > Bioreactor > Anaerobic > Digestate | place... | reverse complement strand
AACGACATCGACCGGCACATCGCCGTCATACGGGAGGCCTACGGCAGGCAGCGGAACGCCATGGTGCGGATGATCCGGGAGCATTTCCCGGAGGAGGTGCGGTACACCGAGCCGGAGGGCGGGATGTTTCTCTGGATCACCCTTCCCGCGGGGCTTTCGTCGATGGAGCTCTTCGAGATCGCCATCGGGGAGAAGGTGGCCTTCGTGCCCGGCATCCCCTTCTACGCGTGCGGGGGCGGGGAAAACACGATGCGCCTCAATTTCTCGAATTCCGACGAGGGTCTCATCGAGGAAGGGATACGGAGGCTGGGCGTATCGATCAGGAAGATGATGGGCCGCAGGGCCTGACCGCGGCCCGGACGGTCACGACAGGCCCTTGGCGGAGAAGAAATCCCGGTACTTCATGTCCGTACCCTTGATGTGGTTGACCAGCCAGTCTTTCAGGAAGCTCATCAGCTCCAGGGAAAAAGACGCCTTCCCTTCCCTGAGGCGCGCGCTGAACTCGGCCACCTGCTTCATCAGGTCATAATGCTCGCGGCGGTGCGCCTTAATGTCGGGATACTCGTGCTTCGCCATCAGCTCCTCTTCGCGCGCGAAGTGATTTTTCGTGTAATCTATCAGACCGTCAAGGATATAGGTCATCTGTGATATCCCGAGGCCCGAGACGATTCCTCCGTGGAGATCGTTGATGAAACCGACCAGTCGGCGGTGGTCCTCGTTGAAATGTGATACACCCACATCGAGAGTTGTGTCCCAGATCACAAAGGCCATATCATGTCCCTCCTGAATTCATCTATTAAATAAAGACAATTGTGAAATCTCGCTACAATACCTCAACGAAGCCACCTGAAAGCCCCCCTCCGGGGTGTGGGGGCATTGCGGGACAGCTCGATTTCATCCTCATTTCTTCGGGAACCTGACGGTAAACCGGGTTCCCATGGAACGGTCAACCTCAAAGGTTCCGAGCAGCTGCTTCGCCAGCATCGGCGTCAGGGACAGTCCCAGGGTCTGGGTACTGCTGATATCGAAAGACTCAGGCAGCCCGACGCCGTTATCGCCGACGACAAGCTCGATCATGCCTTCCCTCTCGCTCATGGAGATCAGTATCTCCGGCTTTCCTTCCCAGCCCGGCGGGAAGGCGTATTTCAGGGCGTTCGTCAGAAGCTCGTTGATGATCAGGCCGCAGGGGATCGCCTGGTCTATGGTCAGCTCTATCCTCCCAACCTCGACGCGCGGCTCGCATGACGGCACGGCATGGTGAAAGCTGGCATGGAGTTCGTTGACGATGGTCGTGATATACCGGGAAATATCCAGTCGCGAAATGTCCACTGACTGGTACAGCAGCTCGTGGACCAGGGCCATCGACCGTATGCGGTTCTGCGCGTCGATGAAATATTTCTTCATGCCGGGGTCCTCTATGTTTGCCGACTGGAGATTGAGCAGGCTCAGGATCACCTGGAAATTGTTCTTTACCCGGTGGTGCACCTCCCTGAGGAGGGTTTCCTTTTCCCTGAGGGAATTCCGTATCTGTTCCTCCATCTGCCTTCGCTCGGTAATGTCACGGCCGATCCCCTGTATGCCGACGGGCCTGCCGTCCAGGACCATCACCTGGCTGTTGATCTCCAGGGCTATGCGCCTGCCGTTCCTGGTCACGATCTCGACCGCGTAGACCGTGGGATCGCCGTCCTCCAGTTTTTTCCTGAGCATCGACCGGGCGAGGTCCCTGAACTCGGGGGCAAGTATATCATTCATGGTAAGATTGACGGCCTCCTCTGGGGCATACCCCGTCTTTTCCAGGGCCGCCCGGTTGAACGACGTGAACCTGCCTTCGAGGTCAATGGTAAAGACGAAATCATTGGCATTGTCAAAGAGATACCGGTACCGCTCCTCGCTCTCCCGCAGGGCCTTCTCGGCCTTCCAGCGCTCGGTGATGTCGATGACGACCAGCAATCCGTTCCTGACTTCCCCGTCATCGTCCCGGAGCGGGCTCGCGCTGAAAGAAACCCAGCGGTACGCGTCCGAGGTTGTCGCGTGGTAGGGGCCTTCATAATAGGACATCTTCCCCTCGATAATGGCTTCCTGTATTGTCGGGATGACCGCCTTCTCCCGGAGCCTGGTCAGGTCTAGGCCGATGATCTTCTCCCGCGTCGATTCAATCATGTCGGCAAAGTTCTTATTGCAGTCCAGGACCCTTAAATCGGAGGAATACAGGATGATGCCCACCGAGGACTGTTCGAAGACGGCCCGGAATATCTCGTCGCGCTCGCGCAGGGCGATCTCCGCCTCCCTCCGCTCGGTAAGGTCGACAATGACCAAGAGCCCCCCTTTCACCGTGCCGTCGGCCCCCCGTATGGGGCTGATGCTGCTGGAGACCCAGAGCGCGGCATCGCTGGTTGTCGCGCGGTACGGGCCCTCGTAGTAGGCGGCCTTCCCGGCAAGGGCCTCCCTGAGGTAAGGGACGATGTTCTTGTCCCGCAGCTGCGTGATATCGTAGTTTATCATCCTCTCCCGGCTGGCACCCAGCATGTCGGCAAAACGATTGTTGCAGTCCGTCACCCTGAGCTCCGGCGAATACAGGACGATGCCCACCGTTGACTGTTCGAAAACCGCCTTGAAGCTCTCCTCCCGTTCCCTCAGCGCCTCCTCGGCAATTCTCAGTTCCGTGAGATCGATGACGACGCCGATGCCCCCGACGACCTCCCCCCCGGCCCCGCGCAGGGGGCTGACGGTGGAGGAAATCCACGGCACCGATCCGGTCAGGGTCGAAAGATACGGCCCTTCGTAATAGGCCGGCTTTCCCTCGAGGGCTTCCCTGATGCCCGTGATTATCCCTTTTTCTTTCAATAAGTTCAGGTTGAGGCCGATGACCCGCTCCCGCGGGGCCTGGATGATATCGGCAAACTGCTGGTTGCAGTCGAGGACGACCAGGTCCCGGTCATACATGAAGACCCCGGCCGACGACTGGTCGAAGAGGGCGCGGAACTTCTCTTCGCTCTGTTTCAGGGCCTCGAGGGCGTCACGGTGCTCGGTCACGTCATAGGCCGACGCGAGGATATGGTCCCTGCCGCCGAAACGGATGATCTCGCCGGACCATATGACTGTCCTCCGTGACCCCGATTTGGTTTTCATGGTGATGGCAAAATCGCGGACCGCGCCGTGCTCCGTCATCATCTTTAATATCCGCTCCCGTTCCTCCTCGTCCGCCAGTACGTCCAGATCGGGGGCCGTATGGCCGACGACCTCTTCCCGTTTTAACCCCGAAAGCTTCAGGAACTCGTCATTGACGTCGAGATACACGCCCCCGGGAAGGGACAGGATGGAAAGACCGACGGGGCTCTTGTGGAACGCGGCGTTGAATTTCTCCTCGGCCTCTCGCAAGGCGCCGAGCACCATGTTGCGTCTGGATATATCACGGGACACCCCGTGGAAGCCGATGATGCGGCCGGCGTCGTCGCGGATGGCCTTTATGGTGTTCTCCATCATCACCGTCGAGCCGTCCTTGCGGACATGCTCGAATTCCAAGGTAACGGTCCTGTCAGGATCGGCCCCGCCCGACTCTTCCCTCGCCATCTCATCCTTGAATATCTTCATGAGCCTCGCGAGCGTCTCCGGTTTCACGATATCGCTTATCCCGTGCGACATGCGCTCCTCCACCGTGTAGCCGATCACCTTCTCGACGGAGGGGCTCATATAGGTGACGTTGAAATCGGTGTCGGCGGTCCACACGACATCGCTCATCATGTCGGTGACGAGGCGGTGCAGGGCCTCGCTTTTTCGCAGCGCCTCCTCGGACGACTTGCGCTCCGTGATGTCCCGGGCAATGCCCTGTATGGCGAAGGGTTTTCCGCCGCGGTAGACCATCGATCCCAGGGCCTCGATATGTTATATGCCGCCATCTTTTGTCCTGAGGCGGTATTCCTTCTTTTCCTTCTGGATGCCGGTGGCGATTATTTCATGGGCCATGTCCATGGCCATGGGGAGCTGGTCTTCGGAAAGCAGGGACTGAAAGCTTATGGTTTTAATTTCGTCCCTGGTGTATCCCAGCAGGGCCAGGGCGGCATCGTTGGCGTCAATGAAATTTCCCGCGAAATCATGGAGGTATATGCAGTCCAGGGAATGGTTGAACAGCGAGTTATAGCGCTCCTCGCTCTCGCGGACGGCCTCCTCGGCCTTCTTGCGCTCCGTGATGTCACGGGAGGAGAAAACGGCGCCGTCGAACGTTCCGTCGGGCGCGAACAGGTAGGTGGTGGTCGATTCCATCCAGAGATACCCCCCCCCCGGCGGCGCGGCACCGGTATTCTCCCCTGATGAAGGGCTCTTTGCCGATGAAATGGCGGTAGGCGTCCACGACCATTTTTTTATCTTCAGGATGGACCACGTCAAAAAACTTCATCCGGCACAGGTCAGCGGGATCATACCCCAGTATCTTCCGATGGGAGGGGCTCACGTAGGTGAAGTTATCATCACGGTCGACCCAGCTTATGAGATCGACCATGTTCTCGGCAATGCGGCGGTACTTTTCCTCGCTGTCGCGCAGTTCCATTTCCAGTGCACGCCGGTGCAGCGCGGTATCGATGGTGGAAAAAAGGTGCTGCGCGTTGATCGGCTTGATGACATAGCCGTAAGGATTGGTCTCCCGCGCCCGCGCGACCGTTGCCATGTCGGCATTGCCGGTGAGATACACCACCGGGATGTCATAGGTTTTCATTATTACCCGGGCCGCCTCGATGCCGTCCATGGCCCCCGGCATCACGATGTCCATGAGGATAAGGTCCGGCCGTTGCGCGCCGCACTCCCTGAGGGCCTCTTCGGCGTTTTTAACCAGGCCGACGACATCGTAGCCGAGACCGGCAAGGGAGGATTTCAGGTGCATGCCTATTATTGCCTCATCCTCAACGATGAGAATGCGATTCTTTTTCATTCAAACTCCCGAAACGATAGGTCGCAATCATTCAGCGCAAGGCTATCCAAGGACCTCTTTTAACGTGGCCGCCAGACTTTCCATCTGGTACGGCTTCTGTATAAAGCCAGACGGGCCCTGGTCGGAAAACCGGCGGGTGATCTCCTGTTCGTTATAGCCGCTCGACATTATCACGCGCACGTCGTTCCTGATTTTACGAAACTCGCGGAAGGCCTCATCGCCGTCCATGTGGGGCATGGTCAGGTCCAGGATGATGCACCCGAACACGCCGGGACGCTCCCGGTACAGGTCCAGGGCCTCCTTCCCGTTCGACGCGGTGACGACCGTAAACCCCAGCCGCTCCAGCATGCGCTTCCCGAGGGCGCGGATCGTCTCTTCGTCGTCGACCAGCATCACCGTCCCGCTTCCCTGCCAGCCCTGCGCCATGGCGCGGGTCTCCTCCGCGCGCTCGGCCGCTCCCTCGACAGCGGGCAGCAGTATCCTGAAGGTGGTCCCCCTGCCCCTTTCGCTGAACAGCTTTATCGCCCCCCGGTGGCTCCGGACAATGCCGAGGACCGCCGCGAGTCCCAGGCCCCGGCCGGTGAACTTGGTGGTGAAGAAGGGGTCGAATATCTTCGGAAGCATCACCGGGTCCATCCCGCAGCCGGTGTCGGCGACCTCGATATAGACATAGGCCCCCTCGGGGAGCCCCTCGTTCAGCCAGGTCTCCGAAAGATACGCGCGGTCGCACATCATCACGCCCGTCGAGAGGGAAATAAAGCCGCTCTTCTCCCCGATGGCGTCCGATGCGTTGATGACCAGGTTCATGATGATCTGCCGCACCTGGGTGGCGTCCGCCTCGATGGACGGCAGGTTCGGGACGAAATTGTAACGCAGCATGGCCTTCTTCGAGACGGAGACTTCCAGCATATGCTTCATGTCTTCAATTATTTCATTCAGGTTGATAAGCTCGTTCATGAACCGCCCCTTTCCCGAATAGGCGAGCATCTGGCGGCACAGGTCAGCGGCGCGCTGGGAGGCCTTCGCCGCCTCCATCAGGTTCCCCCGCGACGGCGAGGACGGAGACAGGTCAAGAAGGGCGAGGTCTATGTTGCCCAGTATCGCCATGAGGAGATTGTTGAAATCGTGGGCGATGCCGCCGGCGAGGACGCCCAGGCTTTCCAGTTTCTGCGTCTGCTGGATCTGCGCTTCCATCTTCGAGCGCTCTTCCTCGGCCTGCTTGCGCTCGCCGATGTCGCGGATGAAAAGAAGGACCGCCGGCTTCCCTTCCCAGCTGAAGAGCACCGAGTTGAGTTCCACCCACCTGATCACGCCGGCCCGGTCGACCAGGCGCGCCTCGTAGATAAAGGGTGTGCGGTCGCCGTCCAGCCTTCTCCGGTACCGGTCGGCGATCATTTCCCGGTCATCGGGATGCACGAATTCCGTGAAGTCCCGCGAACGGAGGTATTCCCGCGGGTACCCGGCAAGGCTGACGAAGCGCGGATTGACGAACACGAAGCGCCAGTCCTGGAGGACCACGATGCCCTCGTTGGCGTTTTCGACGAGGAGGCGGTTGCGCTCCTCGGACGCCTTCAGTTTCTCCTGGGCGATGTTGCGCTCCGTCACGTCCTCCATCACGATCATGCCGCCGATGATGGCCCCCGATTCGTCCCGCAGGGGGTTCCCCCTGACCGAAACCCAGAGTTGGAAATCGGCCAGGGTGCTGCGGTACGGCCCCTCGTAGGATGCATGGGCTCCCCCGAGCACCCGCCGCAGACCCTGAAGCAGACGTTCGTCCTTCTGGTCGTTCAGATCAAGGCCTATCAGGTTCTCCCTTTTCACCTTCATCATGCGGGCCAGGACTTCATTGCAATCGGTAATCTTCATGTCCCGGTCATAGGTGAACACGCCGACGGGCGACTGGTCAAAGAGGGCCCGGTACCGCTCTTCCCTGTCGCGCAGGGTATTTTCGGCATTGACCCGCTGGGTAACATCATGGCATGCCACGAGGATTCCCTTGATGCCGGGGTCATCGAGCATGTTTGCCGCCAGCGCCTCAAGGTACAGCAACGACCCGTCATTCTTCCGGATCCTGAAAAAAGTCGGCGTGTGAGGGTTTACGCCCCGCACCGCCTCCTTGAAATCATTCAGCACCTTCGGTGCATCATCGGGATGGATGAGTTCAAAAGCGTTGCGGCCGATGGTCGAGAACCCCAGGTCAACGCTTGTTATCGGGTTTTCATATGTGATGACGCCGTTCCCGTCCACGATGAGTATGAAATCCTCGAGGTTGTCCACCAGGGCGCGAAAGCGCCGCTCGCTCTGTCTGAGCGCTTCCTCGGCCTGCTTCTGGCCGGTTATGTCCCGGGAGACGCCGTGAATGCCGATCACGCGTCCCTCATGGTCCCGGATCGGCCTCATCTTGTTTTCGACCCAGACCGTGTGGCCTTTCTTGTGATAGTATTCCAGCTCCATGACTATGATTCTGTCAGGATCAACGCCCGGCGTCCCTTCCACCTTCAGCTCTTCGGCCCACTTTTCCAGGGCCGTTTTCATCGACTCCGGCGTGAGCATGTCCTCAAGCTTCTGGGCATATCTTTCTTCAGGGGTAAAGCCGAGGATCTTCTCCATTGAAGGCGAGGCATAGGTGGTCCGAAGGTCCATGTCCATCATCCAGACCATGTCGCTCATCTTGTCGGTGAGAAAACGGTACTTCTTCTCGCTTTCCCCAAGGCTGGACTCGAGCATGTAGCGGTGGAGAGCGGTATCTATCATCGAATACAGGTGGAGTATATTGACCGGCTTCAGGATATAGCCGTAGGGGTTTGTCTCCCTGGCGCGGGTGATGGTGGGGAGGTCGGCGTTGCCGGTCATGTACACCACGGGGATGGCGAGGGTGTCCTTGATGATCTTCGCGGCCTCGATGCCGTCCATAGGGCCCTTGAGGACGATGTCCATGAGGATCAGGTCGGGCTTGAGCTCCGCGGCCAGGCTGACCGCCTCCTCTCCCGACTTAACGCAACCGCAGACCTCGTAGTTGAGCTTCTCCAGACTGCCCTGAATATGCATTGCGACGATGGCTTCATCTTCGACGATTAGGATTTTCGTCTTTGACATATGGATATCTATCTTTCAGTTCCCCGAAAAATGTTCCCGCCTCTTGTCATGGTCAAGCCCCTGCCGAAACATGCAACCGTCCGTACACTGCCATCTGGAAACGCCCTCACATTAAGCAGAGCAAAATATCAGGGTTTCAGTCAATTACATTTTCTCCGGGCGACACGCCATCGGGTTCCTCATCGGTTTGACGGCGCCGGGACCAGCTCCAGCTTGGTTCCGAAATCGTACACCTCCGGCTTTTCAGGTTTTTTTTCACCAGCCCTGTCCCCGGCGCCGCGGCCCTCCCTGTGTTCCCGGTCATCATCCGGCTTACGGGCGCCCCGTTCGGCGGGTTCGATCTTATCCGGCTGACCGGACCTGTCCGCGGGCTTAACGGCATTCTTCTCTTCCGCGTTGCCGGGACCATGAATCCCTTTTTTATACGCCGGGACCGCGTCCCGGTGAGGGGCCGCGCGCCTGTTTTCATGCCGCATGACGCCTGCCGGATAATAACCGTTGTTACGCCCATGGTCCTGCCTCCGCTTCATGGTCCCCGAAGGAACGCCCGTGGCAACCCAGCGGTAGGCACGCGTCACCCCGCCGGCGGGACCGCCGCACCGGCGGTACTGGCATGGTAGAATCAGCAGTATCAGGATAATAAGCGCACCGGCCGCGGCAAGGTAAGCCTTGAACCGGCCTGATTTTCCCCCGGATTGAACCGTAACTTCCCGCGCCGGCGTCACCGGCTCACGGTCGCGGTTCCTGAAGGCGGTTCCCCTGCTTTTCTTCATCAAAATCAAATCGAGCCCCTTCCGATCACCATATCATTCTCTTTATAATATAACACAAAACAGGCCAACCATTCAAGAAAATCCTGCAAAATGATGGACCCCGGCGGGTTAAAGAGGGCCTTCTTTACAATCGCCCCTCCCCGCACAAGAGGGATCATAACGATTACGGGTCAGAGGGCGCCATAAAAAAAGGATTGAAAAATGACATCGCCCGCGTATGGTCAATCCAAACACCGGGCCCCGCAGACAGGTTTGCCATGGATGAAAGCATATTCACCGACCTCCACAACAAGGCCGAGGAGTTCGGGTCAATCGAGCGGCTCGTGAGCGAGTCGTCGCGGCTCAGGAAAAAGTATTCCGAGGAATCCATAACCCTGATCAAGCAGTCCCTCGAAATCGGGGACATCCTCAACCACGAGTTCGAGATCATATCGCGGGCGAACCACACGATGCGCGACCAGGACACCGCGATCCAGAACTGCTGCCACATCCTCGATTCGAACTCGGCCCGCCAGAAGGAGATAATCGACGCCCTCAGGGACAACGCCCACGTAAACCAGGCGGTCCTGCGCCAGATGGAAGAGATGGTGCGCGGCCTCTCCGAAGCCGTGCACAAGGCGATCATCCTCCTCCACATGCTCATCGAGAACGACAACGAGATCATCCTGATGGACAACCTCATAATCAACCGGAAAAAATTCCAGCGGGACTCCCTCGGCCGGCTCAAGAAGCTGGCCTTCCGCACCATGGAAGACGCCGACAGCGCCATCCGCGGGTCGTCATCCAACCTCAAGCGGGGCCTCCGGCTGGTCGAGCGCATTGCCGACGCGAAGCGGCACCTGTCGGAAAAGAACAGCGACGAGATCAGACGGCTCATCGACGAGGCCCACACGGGATGGAACATCGCCGCGGCCGTTAACAGGAGCTCGGCGACCCAGATGATCTTCGCCGAGCAGGTCGGGCAATTCACCGCGCGGCTCCATGAAGACTCGGAGGCCATCCGCGACCTGGTCGTCGAAAAGCACAAGCTCTTCTCCCGCAACCTGGAGCTCTCGACGGAGCTGACCGTCATCCTCTCCCTTGAGATCAAGGACTACCTCCCCGCCGGCGAGCTGGTGAACGGCCTGTGCCGCGAAGCCAGCCTTCCGGCCGACGTCCGACGCCTGGCGAGCAACCTGGTGTCCTACGCGACCATCGCCTGCCGCGACATCCTGTACGTTTCGAACCTCAACTTCGACATGACGGACAGCATCAAGCTGAACGCCGACATCGAGAAAAAATCGGTGGACCTCACCAGGACCGAGATGGAGTATTTCGAGTGGATCAGGCAGCAGGTGCAGAGCATGACCGAGGCGACCCGGTATCCCATCGAGGGATCGGAACGGAACATAGAAAACGGCAAGCTGATCGAGAACTATCTGCGGAAAATCCTGGAAGAGGCCGGGTAAAACAGTTAGCTGTTTTGTACAGGCCCCCCACCCACCGGAGGGGGACTTGTCAAACCGGCACCCAGAGCCCAATCCGGGGGGTGGTGGGCTTTATTCTTCCTTATGAAATACCACGCTGTCCCCGGCCGGGGTCTCTGCCGAAAGAACGACCTCAATCGCATCCTTGATCCCGGTTTTGATCCGGTACCCGCAATAGTCAGGCTGGATGGGGAGCTCCCGGTTCCCCCGGTCAACCATGACGAACAGCCGTATCGCCTTAGGCCTCCCGAAGGAGGTAAGGGTCTCGAGGGCCGCCTTGGTGGTGCGGCCGGTGAATATCACGTCATCCACCAGGAGAATGGTCATGTTGGCAATGTCAAAGGCGATAGACGTCTCCTTAATCGACGGGAGGACGCCCCGCGTGGCGAGGTCGTCGCGGTAGAAGGTTATGTCCAGGGTCCCGCTCCTGACCTGCTTGCCGGACAGCTCCTCGATGCGGTTCCGTATGCGCCGGGCCAGCTCCACACCGCCGGTCTGGAGGCCGACGACGGCGAACTTATCGATGTCGTCAAGATCTTTGTAAATCTGACCGGATAGGCGGTCGATAATTTCGGCTATATCCCTGCTTTGGAGCAGTACTGTCTTTTCCATAACTCAAACAACCTCTTTGTGGTATTCCTGGATCGGCCTGACGGCATAGTCCCTGTTCTTTTTTATTTCAAGGAGGCCCCGGATCGCCGCGCGCGCCGACTGCACCGTGGTCATGTAGGGTATATGGTAGCGCACGCCGGCCTGCCGGATCAGGTACGAGTCGTCCTTGGACACCTTGCCGGAGGGCGTGTTGATGATCATGTCAATCTGCTTGTTCTTCATAAGGTCGATGATGTTGGGACGGCCCTCGCTCACCTTGTGCACCTGGCCGCAGGGGATGCCCAGCTCGTTGTAATACTGCGCCGTGCCCTCGGTGGCGATGAATTTGAAGCCGCTTTCATGGAGGCTCCGCACCTCGTGGAGCAGCTCGTCGCGGTATCTGCTGCTGATGGAGAGGAGCACCGTTCCCGACAGGGGGAGCGAGTCGCCGGCGGCCAGGGTGGCCTTGTAGAAAGACTCGCCGAAATTGTGCGATATGCCCATCACCTCGCCGGTGGATTTCATCTCCGGCGACAGGAGGGTGTCCACGCCGGGGAACTTGTTGAAGGGAAGCACCGCCTCCTTCACGCTTACGAAGGGGATCTTCTTCATTTTGGTCAGGCCATACTCCGCGAGCTTCTTTCCCAGCATCACCCGGACGGCCATCTTCGCCAGGGGAACGCCGGTCGTCTTGGAGACGAAGGGCACGGTCCGCGACGCCCGGGGGTTCACCTCGATGACGTAGAGGCGGTTGTCCTTGATGGCGAACTGGATGTTCAGGAGGCCGATCACGTTCAGCTCCCGGGCCAGGGCCTCCGTCGTTTCGGCTATGGCAGTGATCATGTCGTCGGAAAGCGAAAGGGGCGGGATGATGCAGGCGGAATCCCCCGAATGGATCCCGGCCTCCTCAACGTGCTCCATGATGGCCCCGAGGTACACGTCCGCGCCGTCGGAGATCGCGTCGACGTCCACCTCGATGGCGTCCTCGAGAAAGTCGTCCACGAGGATCGGGTGCTCCGGCGAGAGCTCCACCGCCGTGGCGATGTAGTCCCGCAGGCTGTCCTCGTCGTAGATGATGGCCATGGCCCTGCCGCCCAGGACGTAGCTGGGCCGCACCAGGACCGGGTAGCCGATCGAGCCGGCGATGCGGATCGCCTCCTCCTCGGTGAAGGCAATGCCGTTATCCGGCTGCAGCAGGCCAAGCTTGCGCACCACCTCGGCAAAGCGCTCGCGGTCCTCGGCGCGGTCGATGGAATCGGGCGACGTGCCGATTATTTTCACGCCGTTCTCCTCCAGCGCGCGCGCCAGGCGCAGCGGCGTCTGACCGCCGAACTGCACGATGACGCCGTCGGGGTTCTCGCGGTTGTATATGTGGAGGACGTCCTCCAGGGTGAGCGGCTCGAAGTAGAGCCGGTCCGACGTGTCATAGTCGGTGGATACGGTCTCGGGGTTGGAGTTGACCATGATCGACTCAATCCCCTCCTCCCGGAGGGCGAAGGAGGCGTGGCAGCAGCAGTAGTCGAACTCGATCCCCTGGCCTATCCGGTTGGGACCGCCGCCGAGGATCATGATTTTTTTCCTGTCCGAGACGGCCGCCTCGTCGCCGGCGTCATGTGACGAGTAATAGTAGGGGGTGTAGGCCGCGAACTCGCCGCCGCAGGTGTCCACGAGGCGGAAGCCCGGCACGATGCCGTGGTCGAAGCGGAATCTCCTCACTTCGTCCTCCCTCGACTTCAGCGTCTTCGCGTACTCCTTCTGGGAATCGGGGCCGCGCTCGTACAGGCGGATCAGGTCGTCGCGGTGGGACAGGTACCCGAGCTGGCGGTCCGAGAAGCCGAGCTGCTTCATGCGCCGCACCGCGGCGGCGTCCAGGCCCTGAGTCTTGCTCTCCTCGGCGAAGCGCTGCGCCGCCGCCGTTATTTCGTGGATCTGCTCAAGGAACCACCGGTCGATGCCGGTCAGGGCATGGACCCGGTCGACGCTCCACCCCATCTTGAAGGCGACGTTGAGGTAGAACATCCGGTCCTCGCGGGTGTTGATGAGCTCCTTCTCGATGATGTCGCGCTTGTGCCGGTCCGGCAGCCGCTTCAGCATTTCGATTATCTTGACCACGCCGTCGGAGCCGAAGCCGTAGCGGTCGATCTCGAGGGAGCGGAGCGCCTTCTGGAAGGCCTCCTTGAAGGTGCGGCCGATGGCCATGGCCTCGCCGACGGACTTCATCTGGGTGCCCAGGCGGGAATCGGCGCCCTCGAACTTCTCGAAGGCCCAGCGCGGCGTCTTGACCACGACGTAGTCTATGGTGGGCTCGAAGGACGCCGGCGTCTCCCGGGTGATGTCGTTCGGTATCTCGTCCAGGGTGAGCCCCACGGCGAGCTTCGCCGCTATCTTCGCGATGGGAAAGCCGGTCGCCTTGGAGGCCAGGGCGCTGGAGCGGCTCACGCGGGGGTTCATTTCTATGATGATCACCCGCCCGTCGGCGGGATTGACCGCGAACTGGATGTTGGACCCGCCGGTGTCGACGCCGATTTCGCGGATGATCTTGATGGCCATGTTCCTCAGGTTCTGGTACTCGCGGTCCGAAAGGGTCTGCTGCGGCGCCACGGTGATGGAATCCCCGGTGTGGATCCCCATCGGGTCGATGTTCTCGATGGAGCAGATGATGACCACGTTGTCTTTGCGGTCGCGCATCACCTCGAGCTCGAACTCCTTCCACCCGATCACGGACTCTTCGAGGAGCACCTGGCTGATGGGCGACTCGTCGAGCCCCCGCGCCACCAGGTCGATGAAGTCCTCGCGGTTGTACACGATGTTGCCGCCGGTGCCGCCCAGGGTGAAGGCGGGCCGGATGATGATGGGAAGGCTGATCCTTTCCAGTACGGCAAGGGCCTCTTCGATCGACGAGGCAAGGCCCGACTTGGGCACGTCCATGCCGATGGCGACCATTGCCTGCTTGAAGAGGTCGCGGTCTTCTGCTTTCTTGATGGAATTGATGTTGGCCCCGATGAGCTCGATGCCGTGGCGATCGAACACGCCGCGCTCCCCCAGGGCCAGGGTCACGTTCAGGGCCGTCTGTCCCCCGACGGTCGGCAGCACGGCGTCCGGTTTTTCGATGGCAATGATTTTTTCAACGACGTCCGGCGTGATCGGCTCGATGTAGGTGCGGTCCGCCAGCTCCGGGTCGGTCATGATGGTTGCCGGATTGGAATTGATGAGGACGACCTGGTAGCCTTCCTCCTTCAGGGCCTTGCATGCCTGCGACCCGGAATAGTCGAATTCGCAGGCCTGGCCGATAACTATCGGCCCGGAACCTATGATGAGTATTTTCTTAATATCTGTGCGTTTGGGCATAAAACTCCTTATATCAACCTACGAATTACAATTTTTGTCCAGAATATTTGTCAATTAAAATAGTGTATAATGCTGGTAAATTTACACAAGTGAGACAATAAACGGACGGCCCCCGCTCCCACGCCGATCGCCGCTTTAAAATGGCGAATATATTGAACATAAAACCAATTTTAAACAGTTCATGGATGATTTCATTGAAATAATATTTGACGGCCAAGCCAATTTGGTGCATTATAATAATATAATAAAAAAGCTGCAGGGTATGGAAAACATCATCCGCAGCCAGAGTTACGATGGGGGGGCCACCGTACTCATTACAATTCGCACAACCGCAACATCAGTTGTACTGATTGGTGATAAGCAATGGGCGAAACAAAACGCATCCTGATCGTCGATGACCATCCCCTGATCTGCAAGGGGCTGGCCCTCATGATAACCAAGAAGGCGCCGGACATCCAGGTATGCGGCGACGCCGACGACGTCAATTCGGCCCTTGAGACGGCCGCGTCACAGCGGCCCGACCTGATGGTCATAGACATCGAGCTGAAAAGCTCGAACGGGCTCGACCTGGTCAAGGCCCTCAGGACGCGCCACCCCGATATCCCCACCCTGGTCTTCTCAATGCACGATGAATCCATATACGCCGAGCGCGCCCTCCGCGCCGGGGCGCGGGGCTACGTGATGAAGGACCTGCCGGTGGAGAAGCTGGTTGAGGCGATCCGGAAGGTCCTGGCCGGCAAGCTCTACTTCAGCGAAGACGTCACCATGAAGATACTCGGCAAGTTCGTCAACGTGGGCCACGAGGAATACGAGATCCCCCTGAACAGGCTCTCCAACAGGGAGCTTGAAATCTTCCAGCTTATCGGCCAGGAACTGAAGAGCGGCAACATCGCGAAGAAGCTCAACATAAGCATCAAAACCGTGGAGGCCCACCGGGACAACATACGGAAGAAACTGCTCCTCACCAGCAACGATGACCTGAACCGCTTTGCCAGGGAATGGTCCTCCCACGGACATCCGGTTCCACCCCCCATGCTGTGACAGACCCGGCGACGCTCCCCTTCAGGCAAATGCCCTAACAATTCCCTAGGAATATTCCTATACAAAAATAAGACCCTCCCCTAATTGACACGACCGCCGTTCAAGCGTATTTTAAAGGCACATTGTTGTTTCCGGGTTTACTGTTCTTTATTGATAGATAGCAGAGTGACGGGTTTACGTGGTTCATGACATGCTTCAGTGGAAGAGTGCATGGATGCTGTCACAGATGAAAAAGCAATCCGGTGCAGCCCGATTCATCACCGGGACAGTGATGTATAATCGCGCAACATACATCACCTGTCACATGACCTCACACCGAACAGCAATCCTCACCGGCTCCTTCCATGCGGCGCCCTTCCCCTATGCCCGGCACAACGGGAGTATGGATGATTTTCCGATACGACAACGAGCGGGACAAGATCTTTTTCAGCGAAACCCTGGAGCCGAACGACCGCGGGGCCTTTGAACGTCATATCCACGCGATCCAGGAAGAGTGCGGCGTAGCGGGGCATTATGACCGCCTGGAGTCGGTGTTCCGCGAGCTGGCAAACGAACAAACGCGGCTGGCAAGCCCCATCATGTTCTATGACGATTCCGGCGCGAGGATATTCAAATGCCACCTTCTGCCCGAATTCGACGGCACCGGCAAGATCGTATCCATCATCTGCATCTCCCAGGACATCACGGAAATGATGAACATCATCGACACGGTGTGCGTGCTGCAGAAGGAAAAGGAGACGATACTCCGTGAGCTGCACGACCGGGTCAAGAACAACCTCCAGATCATCGAAAGCCTTCTCCGCCTTCAGGCAGACCGCATCCATGACTTCAATTATTACTCTCTCTACGAGAACTACGTCAACCGCATCCACTCGATCGCCCTCATACAGAACAGGCTGTACCAGGAAAACAACATGGAGATGGTCGATATCGGCGCGTATATCGGCGACTTCGTCGAGACGGTCGGTAAAAACAAGTCGTACGACGCGAAAAACATCCAGATCGACTACACCACCGATATCGACAGGCTTGAACTGACCGTGGCCATACCGTGCGCCCTCATAATCAACGAGCTGGTGATAAACTCGCTGCAGCACGCGTTCCCTGACGGAAGGCCGGGGCGCATATCCATACTGTTCTCATGGGATTTCAATGAGATGGCGCACCTGCTTGAAATTTCCGACAACGGGATAGGGCTGCCGGAGTACGTGGACTGCTACAATCCGTCGACGATGGGCCTCGAACTTGTGCAGGCCCTCGTGCGCCAGATCAAGGGAAAACTCATCATATCACGAAGCAACGGTACCCACTATCGCATCAGGTTTTAAGGGGGCACCGGATCAGATAGATTATCGATAAAAAGAAAATCAAACAGGGGGATTCGGACATGAAAACAAAAACAGCCTTTCTCGGAAATCTGCGGATAAAAACGAAAATCTTCATTTCAAGCGCGGTCATTATCCTGCTTTTCATCAGCGCCCTCGGGCTGTTCCTGTTACCCAGGATAAGGACCTGCATCGTGGACCAGAAAAAGCAGAAGCTTAAAGAGGTCACCGAGGTCGGCATCAGCATTCTGCAGAACTGCTACATGAAATCGAAAAACGGCACGCTGACCGAGGAGGAGGCCCAGGCCCAGGCGATCGACCTGATCAACGCCCTGCGCTACGGCCCCGAAGGAAAAGACTATCTGTGGATCAACGACTTCCATCCGACCATGATCATGCACCCCTTCAACACCGCCCTCAACGGCACCGACCTGTCGGATTACAAGGACCCACACGGGAAGGCCATTTTCGTCGAATTCGTGAAGGTCTGCAAGGAGAAGGGGAAGGGATACGTTGATTACATGTGGCAGTGGAAGGACCAGAAGGACAAGATCGTGCCCAAGATATCATACGTGCAGTCCTTCAACCAGTGGGGATGGATCATAGGCACCGGGATCTACATCAACGACGTGAACGACGAGATATGGTCCATTCTGTTCGTTATCATTGGCGTCTTCGCCGGCGTGATCGCCATCATGTTCGGGGTCTTCTACGGCATTTCCCGTATGATCACGACGCCCATCAACGGCATCACGGAAATGATGAAGGACATCGCCGAGAGGAACGGCGACCTGACGCAGCGGATTGAAATATCGACAAAGGACGAGATAGGCGACCTCGGCACCTGGATCAACAGGTTCATCAACGACATCCATGACATCGTGGCCCAGGTCTCCGTCAACGCCACGCACCTGGCCCAGACCATCGAGCAGATATCGAGCGGGAACCAGAACCTGTCGCAGCGCACCTCGGAGCAGGCGTCGGCGCTCGAGGAGATCGCCACCATCATAGAGGAGGCGGTGGCCACCATCAAGCAGAACTCCGAGAATTCCGAGGAGGCGAACAAGAAGGCCGAGGAGGCGGCCCGGGTGGTGCAGGAGGCGAAAGACCAGTCCATCAAGTCGATACAGCTGGCTGAAAGCGGGGGCACGGTCGTTTCCCGGGCCATCGAGTCGATCAACGAGGTGAACAAGTCAAGCAAGAAGATCGCGGACATACTGAAGGTGATCAACGATATCGCGTTCCAGACCAACCTCCTCGCCCTTAACGCGGCGGTCGAGGCGGCCCGGGCCGGCGACCAGGGCCGGGGCTTCGCGGTGGTCGCCGGCGAGGTGCGCAACCTGGCGCAGCGTTCCGCCGGGGCCGCGAACGAGATCAGCGACATGATCACCGATTCCATCAACAAGGTTGAGCTCGGCACCGAGCTCGTGGCCAAAAGCGGCGAGTCCCTGTCAAGCATCATCGAGTCCGCGAAGCTGAACGGCGAGGCCCTGGAGCGCGTCATAGCCGCCGTCGGCATGGTGGGCCAGCTGATATCCGAAATCGCCGCGGCGGGCGTCGAGCAGCGCCAGGGCATTGAGCAGATAAACACGGCCATAACCGAGATCGACGCGACGACCCAGAAGAACGCCTCCCTGGTCGAGGAGACCGCTTCCGCCAGCGAAATGCTGGTGAACCAGGCAACGGACCTGATGAAACTGGTCCAGAAGTTCAAGATCAACGAGGGACAGATCATGGACGAGGCGGCCGAACGGCAGTACGCCATGAACATGGAAAACCTGAAACGTATGGACACCCGGAGGCCCGTTCACGGCGGCGGCAACGGCAACGGCAGAAAGCACGGTACCGCTGGCCATGCCGCGATCCTGAACGCCGAGAAAAAGCCGATCAGCGAAATCATGAAAAATGACGGCTTCAGCGAGTTTTAGACTCCCCGAAAGCGCGGTCCCATGACCGCGCCTTCAGTATCATTCCCTCCAAGAAAATAAAAATTTTTATTTACAAAATTCCCGTAAAATATACAATTCCATCCAATTGGGCTGTATTTCGTCCAATTTTTGTAATCCCGGGAATTTAATGGTATAGAAAGTATCATCCCGGTGTCGAAAAGTATCATATCATATCCAGTTATCAGTTACGGGCTAAAACGGGAAACCGATCAAAAACACGGCAATGAAAAAAGAACTCAAAGTCATCAAGAAAAAGAAACACATCATCGAGGCGCTGAAACGCTGCCTTGAGCAGGATGTGTACTCCCAGGTTTCCCTGGAGGACGTGGCCAAGGAGGCGGGCTTTTCCAAGGGCGGTCTCCGGCACTACTTCCCAACGAGGGAAGAGCTGTACGTCGCCCTCATTGAGAATTTTTTCAACCAGATACAGAGGGACCAGATAGGCGTGGTCCAGGGACTCGACCTTGATAAAAACGACAAGGCGCTCATAACGACGCTCTTCGGCATCGAGAAGTTCCTCCTCGACAAGAAGAACATGCGGATACTGATAAACATCATACTCTACGGTTTCGAAGACGAGAAGATCCGGGATATAATCAAAAAGTTCATCAGGAACCACCTGAACCTCTATGCCACCACCATTAGGGACCTGAAGAGCGGCGTCGAGGTGGCGGAATCCGAGGCCCAGTTCATAGGCAGGATAACCCAGGTCATCCTCCTCTTCGCCGGCATCCTGGAATACATCGACCCCATCAACGTCGACACCCCGAAGCTGATCGAATTCATCCTCACATTGTTCAAACATGATTAGGGTTGTTTTTTAAGGGGCTTCGCCCCTTAACCCCCCCATAAGCTGAAGACTCAGACAGTCCTCGGCCGCTCCGCTCTTTTTCCCGAAGCTTATCTGCTAGCTGGATACATTTTTCTTGCTCCGTTCCAAGAGACAGAGGCATTGATTAAAAGGCGGTAAGGGCGGCGCGGATAAAGCTCGTGATGGGGGCCTGTTCGCGCGCGTCCTCGATGGTCTCGCGCAGTTCTTTCACCAGCGATTCGGTCTGGCCGTGGACCTTGTCGTCGTTTATGAGCTTTCCGAAGGTCCCCTTGCCAGCGTTGAGCTTTTCCGTTATTTCCCGCATGTTACGGATGGAGGCGTAAATGTTTTCCCGGTTGTCGTCGATGATTTCGCTCACGGCGCCCATGACGTCCTCGTACCTTCCCGGGAGGTTCTCCCGCTCGGTGATCACCCCCTGGGCGATCCCGTTCCGGTCATAGGGTGAGCCGGGCGAGATGGCGACGAACTTCTTGCCCAGGAGGGAGTCGCTCTTGATCTTGATCGAGAAATTGTCGTACATGGTGAAGCGGGTGTACATCTTCAGCTTGACCAGCACCTGGTGGCCCCTCAGCCCCATCTCCTCGACCCTGCCCGCGTCGACGCCGTTGATCTTCACCTTGTTCGCCGCCTCGAGCCCCTCGATGGTGGGGAACACCACCGTCATGTAATAGGCGGTCGGCGGCTCCAGGAACTTGCGGGACATGATGATCGTATAGTATCCCAGCAGGATCATTGCCGCGAGGAAGATGATTCCCACCACTATTTCGCTTCTGTATTTTCCTTCCATGGAATATATTCCCTCTCCCCGCCTCCGTCGCGCCCTCTCCCCTGGAGAGGGCTAGTTGATATGGCATTTCAATTATAACAAAAGTGCGTTGCTAATGCAAAACAATTTTTTATTGCAATCGAAGTTCTTATTTTCCTTCCCCTCACCCGCCACTCCGCGGCGCCCTCTCCCATTAAGCGTGGAAGAAAGGAGAGGGTTTGCGCACCAACGGTCCTGTGCATTCCCCCTCTCCTTTCTTCATTTTTTACGGGAGAGGGGGAATGGGGGTGAGGGTGTCAATTGGTTCGGGAGCTAATCACTCCACCACGATAGGACCTTCCACCATCCCCCTGACGAACTGCCGCACGATGGGATTGTCGGAATCCTTGATCCTCTCCGGGACGTCACACTGGATGATCGAGCCGTTGTACAGCATGGCGATCCGGTCCGCGATATCGTAGGCGCTGTGCATGTCATGGGTGACGACCATGGAGGTGACGCCGAAATCCCGCTTCATCTGCCTGATGAGGTTGTTGATGGTGCGCGACATGACCGGGTCAAGTCCGGCGGTGGGCTCGTCGTAGAGGATGATCTCCGGGTTGCGCACCAGGACCCGCGCCAGGCAGACCCTCTTCTTCATTCCGCCGGAAAGCTCCCCGGGCATCTTGTACTTGGCCTCGGAAAGGCCCAGGAGGCGGAGCTTTTCGTCGACGATTGCCTCGATGTCCGCGGCCGGCAGAAGACGGCGCTCCACCAGCGGAAGGGCGATGTTGTCGAACACCGTGAGCCAGTTGATGAGGGCGCCGGACTGGAACACGATGCCCATCTTCATGCGGAGCCGCTCCTTCACGTCCTCCGCCGCGCCGTTCATTTTCACGCCCCCGATGAAGACGTCACCCCCGTCCGGGTCCAGGAGCCCGGCGATATGCTTGAGGGTGACGGTCTTGCCCGTGCCGGACATGCCGATGATGACGAAGGTCTCGCCCCGGTCCAGGGAGAGGGACACGCCGTCCAGCACCGTCCTTCCCTCGAAGCTCTTGCGCACTCCCACCAGCTCTATCACAGGCCCTCCCGGAAGAACATGTCGGTGATATAATACCCGATTATCAGGATCACCAGGAACGACGCGACCACGCTGTTCCGCGTGGCGCGGCCCACCCCGCGGGCGCCGTTCTCCGCCCGGAGTCCGTGGGCGCAGCTGATGGACGAAATGGCCATCCCGAAGATCAGGGCCTTGAAAAGCCCCACGTAGGTCGCCTTGAACCAGAGGGACTCCAGCACGTGGAGGTAAAAGGTCTGGAAGGAGACGCCCAGGTGCGACTCGGCGATCACGGCGCCCCCGATGACGCCCAGGGTGTTGACGTAAATCGTCGCGACCGGCATCATCACGGTAAGGGCCACGACGCGGGGCATCACCAGGTAGTCCTCGGGATGGATCGACATCACCTGGAGGGCGTCGATCTCTTCAGAGACCTTCATGGTGCCCAGCTCCGCCGCCATGGCGGAGCCGATGGACGCTATCAGGATGATGGCCGCGCTGAACGGCCCCATTTCGCGGGTCAGCGTGGCGATGACGATGTTGCCGATGTTCTCCTCCATGCCGTAGTCCTTCAGGGCAATGCCGGTCTGGAGGGTGAGGATCATGCCGGTGAACAGGGACACCACGGTGATGACGCCGAAGGTCCGCGCGCCGGCGTTGAACATCTGCCGGGCGATCTCATGGCGCCGCCTGACGATATTGCGCAGGTACCCCATGGAGCGGAAAAAAAGGAGAATGGTGTATCCGGAGAATCCCAGGATGTGGAGGATGCTCCTGCCGAGATATGTGACGATGTCCGCGAGGCCTTTCATCCTGATTCTGTCCTCCAATATGCTGGTCCGGACCAATTTCAACATACAAGGGGGCCAAGCCGCTCACGCGCACAGGGGACAGGATGCCCCCGCCCGCCAGAGTACAGGACGTACTATTTTGGCGGGTAAGCGGGAGCAGCGTTGGCCCCCTTCAGCATTACAAAATTGTCAACAAGCTGCATCATTTCCCCCAGTTGAAATGATGCGTAATGCTAACAGAATCCAGCGGCCTGTCAATCAGCAAAAGTGATTCGCTGGCGATATTTCTTGACCGTCCATCGTCCTCCTCGGCCGCGTCGGGGGGCATGTCCTCGCTGTCGCCGATGCGGACCGGGATCCAGAATATCCGGATGTAGCGGCCTTTCCGCTTCTCGGAATAGCCGAACATGTATTCGAAGAAAGCGAGCTCGGTCAGCTTGCCGGCCTGCCGCCCCACGGAGACCAGGAAGGGGACCTTGCAGTAAAAGAACCGGTCGCCCCAGCGCTGGTACCAGAGGCGCATGAGGAGCCCCAGGCGCCGTTCGCCGTCGCGGAAGCGTGAATATTCAACGATTGACCAGAAGGGCTGGTACATTTTCTCGTAGCCCTCGCGGTCGCGGAAGGGAAAGACGGTGAGCATGTTGAAGGCCCGGTCGCCCCTGTCGTTATACTCGACGCTGAACAGGGGCCACATCTTGAAATAGCGCCATTCCCTGCCGTAGTAGGGGTCGGGTTCGCCGTGATAGCTTCTCCGGAAGAACCAGAAGATGGCGAAGCTGATATGCTCCTGCGAATCGAAGAGGTCCGATTTTTTCTTCAGCCGGATATAGAGGGGCGTGATGAACATGGTCTCGTTGTCCTCGTACCGGTATTCGCCGTACACCGGAAAGAATATGCGTTTCCGTATCTTCGGACGCTCCGTGTCCTTCAGCATGACCAGCGGCCAGGGTATATTGAGCTCCCAGTCGCCGATCCTCCTGTCGTAACCCCACGAGAAAAAGGGCCACAGGAGCGTTACCGACGACATCCTCCCCGACCGGCTCCACTTCCTCCCGAAGAGGGGAAAGAGAAAGAATGTCTGGTGGAGGTCGTTGGTGAAATAATAGCGCTGGTAATTGACGACAAAGAGAAATGAGTATTTATCGTACCATCCCTCTTTGTGGAAATGCGAATAAAAGGGGAATATCCTGAATTCCTCCCGGCGGCCCCCGCGGCCGTAGTAGAGGAACGGCCACAGTATGTTCCATGCCTTGAAATCATGCACCTCGTAATAGAGGTACACCGGCACCAGGGACAGTATGCCCCAGCCGAGGGCGGTGTATATGCCCGCGGCGGTGGTGATCCCGGCCGGCGGGAAAAATATGAAGAGGAGAAACCCGGGGAAAATATAGGCCGATATCTTATCCGTCACGAACTTTCCCTTGAGGGTGCCGCCGAAGGGCCATAGCATGAAATAGTTTTCCCCGGCCCGGTCCGTTCCGAAGCCGAAGAACAGGAGGGGGAAAAATCCGAAGTCGAAATCCCTTTTACCGCCCTTCTTGACATCGTCAACCTGTCCGAACCCGAAGAGCCATTTCCACCGGTCGTATTCCGGCGTGTAGTAGCGCCAGAAAAGGACCGGCATCAGGGAGGCCTGGAAATACTTGAGATCGGTGCCGGTCTTCAAATAAAAGGGACGGACCGCCAGGGTCTTCACGTTCCCCGCCCTCTCGTTTTCATAGAGGAACCAGAACCAGTCGAATTCCTTCACCGGCCCGAGACCGCCGCCGTACCACTGTCGGGCCGCGGCGGTCTTCGGCGCCGGCTTACCGCCCTGCCCGGCCATGGCCGGCACGACGGAAAACAGCAGCGCGGCGCAGAGCAGGACCGGCGTCAGGAACGGCGCCCGCGGGCCGCCCGCGGCATCGGCGCCGCCTTTTCTCTTCATGATAGTGCAGATTACAATCCGTGGATGCATGGGGGTTTATTAACGGCCGGATCGCAGTTTTTCGATTATGTTCGACAGGATGATCCTGTCTCCCGGCGACATGACATCGATCGCCACGCCCCCCCTGAAGATCATGACGCCGTCCTCGAAGCGGACCATGTTCCAGGCGTTCCTCACCGCGGCCATTACCGTCTCGCCGCCGAAATCCACGGTGATTATGAAATTCCCGGCCGTTTTCAATTCCTCCATGAGCGAACCGGTAATGTTTCGGATCTCGATGCCGAACCCCTTCAGGCTCACGTCCACCACGTCGCCGGCCAGTTCCCGGTTGAAATCAAAACTGCATCGAGCGATAACGGCCCCGGGCTTCCCGCCCGCCGGGCCCCCTCCGGTATATCGTTCAGCTTCTCTCATGTTCATGACAGGGACCGTCCCGATGTTAGTGCCGCCACAGGTGTTGTATCGGCCTTCATCGTACTACAACAGCAATATATTATTTTCAAGTAAATTACCTGCGCCGTGTTATTTTCCCGAAAACTTTTTGAAACGCCTTTAAAGAATGTATTGACACTCCCTGCGACAGGTGTTACCATAATATATGTAATTGAAGGGATTATCAAATTATTCATGGAGGATCCGGGATGTTCAAGAAATTCATACTAGCCATCATGGCGCTGGCATTCATTGCGCCCCTCTACGCGCAGGAGAAGAAAGAGAAAGGAAAGGACGAAAAGGCCGCCGAAGCGAAAAAGCCCGCGGCAGACAAAAAAGTGACGGTATGGCAGGAAATTGTCCTGGAGGATTTTGAAACGACCCCCTACTCGAATAAAAATATCACCTACAACGTTACGTCGGACCAGGAGGCAAAGCTCACCGTGCGGGACCAGCTCCCGGCCACCGCCAATTCAAAGAAATACCTGGGGCTCAAGTTCAAGACCAAGGGGGGCGATATCTTCGTCATCAAGCCCGCCAAGGAGCTGATCATCGATAAATACTGCAAGTCCATTTCCTTCTGGGTGTACGGAAGGAAAACCAACGGCGAGCTCACCTTCATGCTCCAGGACACGAAAAAGGACAACCACGTCATCATGCTGGCGCAGACGATTAATTTTTCGGGCTGGAAGCAGATCACCGTTCCCCTGCGCAACAACATCGCCCAGGACGACGATTTTCTGAACCAGAGAAAGACCATGAAGATCATCAACATCCAGTACAAGAGCGCCACCTCCGGGAGGAAGCCGTCCCAGTGGGAATACCTCTACCTTGACGATATCACCGCCACGGTGAGGGAGCGCTACGACGACAAGCAGAGCGATGAATGGTAAAACAGGATGTCCATGCGGTGAAAGAAAAGCGGCGGGCGTCGCGCCGCTTTTTTATTTGATGTATCCCGGCACCGGGTACACGAAGGGCCTGCCGGTCGTGGGATTCTCCATGACGATGCAGGCCGTGCCGAAGAGGGACTCGACGAGGTCGTACCGGAGCACATCGCGGGGCGCCCCGCTGAAAAAGACCCTCCCCTGCTTCATGCCGATTATCCTGCCCGCGTAATCCGAAGCCAGATTGATGTCATGGAGCACCGCCATCACCGTTGCCCCGTCGCGGTTGAGTTTCCAGAGTATGTCCATAATCATGACCGCGTGCTGGATGTCGAGGTGGGACACCGGCTCGTCCAGAAGGATGACGCTGCTGTTCTGCGCCAGGGCGTGGGCTATGCGGACCAGCTGGAGTTCGCCGCCGGAAAGCTCGGTGAGGCGCCGGGCCAAGAGATGGCCCACGCCCGTTGTTTCCGCGGCCCATTCGATCACCTCGCGGTCCCGGTCATCTTCAATCGCCAGGGCACTCTGGTGGGGGAACCTGCCCATCCGTATGAACTCGCGCACCGAGAAGGCGGCGCGGGCCTCGGCGGCCTGGTGGACCACTGAAAGCATCCGGGCCAAGGACCGCGGACGGTAGCCGCCGAGGGGCCGGCCGTTGAAGCTGACCGATCCCGCGTCGGGGACGATGTCCCCCGCCATGACCTTGAGGAGCGTGCTTTTGCCCGCGCCATTGGGGCCGATCATGGCCACGAACTCGCCCCCGGCGATCCGCAGGCCCAGGTCATTTAGGACAGGCGCTCCGCCGTAGCCGGCGGTTATCGAATCAAGCTCGAAGACGTTCACCGGCCGGCCTCCCTGCGGACCATGAATACCAGGAAAAAGGCGCCACCCAGGAACCCGGTGATGATGCCCACCGGCACCTCGTAGGGCGGAACGAGTGACCGGCCGATGGTGTCGGAGGCGAGGAGAAACAGCGCGCCGGCGGCGGCGGCGGCCGGAACGAGGCGGAGGTGCCGCGGACCGAAGACGTTCCGCATCAGGTGCGGGACGATGAGGCCCACAAAGCCGACGACGCCGGCCAGGGAAACCGAAACGGCGGCGAGAAGCGACGCGATCCAGAACAGGGCCCTCAGGTTCCCCCCGGTGACTCCGAGGTTCTTCGAGAACCGCGCGCCTAGGGAAACGATATCCAGGTGCTTGTGGAACGCCATCACGGCCGCCATGAGGAGCAGCGTCGCGGCGCCGAGCCAGTTCAGCATGCCGTACCGCGCGCCGGAGAGGTCCCCCATGAGCCAGAGCATGGCCCGGTGGACCTGGTCGGAGCGCGACAGGGCGTATACGAGGAGCACCGCCGCGGACAGGATGAAGCCGAGGGCTATCCCCGACAGGATGAGGGCCGTGGACCCCAGGCTCATGCGCCTCGACAGCAGGTACACGGCGCTGATGGCGGCTATGCTCCCGGCGAAGGCGGCTGCCGCAACCGCGAACTGCCCGGCGTCCAGGACGATGGCGACGGTCGCGCCCAGGGCCGCGCCGCCGGAAACGCCGATGATATAGGGGTCCGCCAGGGGATTTTTCAAAACGGACTGGAACACCGTGCCGCTCACGGCCAGGGACGCACCGACCACCATGGCAAGGACAGCCCGGGGCAGGCGCAGCTTCACCAGGATGGTGTAGTCGGCGCTGCCGGGCCCGCCGAGAACAATGCCGGCCATCTCGGCCGGCGATATGGTCCGGGTGCCCAGTGAAAGGGAAACCAGCAGCAGCGCCATGGCCACGATCAGAAAGATCAGGATTTTATAGGGTGTTTTCATAAATGGTTGCATTATATATATTCATTAAAATGGATTATGGTCAAATACTAATTACGGCGTAAAAATATTCCCCGCTCGACCTCGCCCCGCCTCCGGCGCGCCCTCTCCCTCAGGAGAGGGCTACGAACTAATTACTTTTATTATTTTCCCCCTCTTTTTGTGGGAGAGGGAAACCGAGGGGGCGGGGTCACATGGGAAGTATCGAGTATCTCCGCCACCCTTTCCACGGACTTCACGTAATCGGCCGGTGTATAATAGGGAATCGTGTCAGGATCGATGATGTAGAAAGTCCCATTTTTCACGACCCTGAGGCTCCTGAAGTCCCGGGACAGGCGGCTGAAAAAATCGTTTCCTTCGTCATCACCCGCCATGTAAATGATCACGTCCGGGTCATATTCGACCAGGGATTCCAGCGACACCGGCGGATACGAGCCGCGCGTTCCGGAATAGACGCAGACGCCGCCGGCGTCCCTGATCACCTGAGCGATGAAAGACCCCTCCGACGCCGCGATAAGGGGCCGATGCGAAAGGAAAAAGGCCACGGCGGCCGGCCTCCCCCGCTTCGCGGAGCGGCGCCGCGTCCCGTACCGGTCGAGCATTCCGGAGTAGCGCGCAATATTTTTCCTCGCCTCAGGCTCCTTTCCCAGCATGGCGGCAAGACGCAGATAGTTATGGCAGATATCGCTGAAATTCCTGTTCCGTCCGAACCGGTACACCCTCACACCGGCGTCGTTCAGCCGGTCGATGTTCTGCACCGGCCCGTCCTCGCTGGAAAGGAGAACGATGTCCGGTCCGAGCCGGATTATGGCCTCCAGGTTCGGCTGGACCAGGGTCCCCACGATCTCAATTCCGGTACGGCTGAAGTCATCGTAAGAGGTGACCCCCGCCAGGACCTCCCGCCGTCCCAGGTCGTCGATCTGCCGCGAAATCGACGGGGACAGGGATACGATCCTCGGGGCAGCAGGGAGAGGCGCCGTTCCTTCCTTTTCAGGGGAGCAATACAATGAAAACGCCGCCGGCAGCGCCAGGCTGCAGCACAGGAGCAGATACTGTATCGGGTTCTTTTTCATGGCCTGGAAGAGCAATACCGAGAAGGTCTTCCATGGCGGCAGGCATGTCAACAATTATTGCGTCGGCCCGGGCGGGCAATGCGCCGGGCCGATCAGGGGCTTTCTCATTAGATGAGGGTCACGATATGCTCTTCCCGCGCGCACGCAATGCAGTACCGGAGCCCCTCCCGCCGGTTTTTCTGCGGAATATAGTGATGGTTAAGCTCGTTTATCTCCCTGCCGCATCGTGAACATTTCATACAACATCTCCCGAGTATTTGTTAATCTCTTCCGGTCCGCTTCATAGCCGGTGCGAGCTCTCGTGCTGCCAGGCAAACCGGTGTACCCATTGAACACTGCCCGGCCGGCGTACGGATCCCTTACTATCATCGGCATAAATCCTTCATATATAAATGAAAAAGCTCGGGCCCACGCCCCGTGGACCATCGATTTCAATTGTATACACACGCAACGCAACTCTTTCTAAAAAATCCAGCAAAACTGTATATATCTTGCGCTAAATTTTTTTAAATTTGTGTTTACAGTAAATCGGTGTGTTCTAACATCGGCGGAGCTAACTAATTTAGAAGTGTGTGCGGTCCTCCGTCGCAGAAGGCGGTGCTGGGACAGCACGTGTTTTCATTATCGTTTGATTGAGGGATGCCATGCCATCAAAAACAAAAAGCGGAGTTACAAGTACCAAAAAAACAGAGCCCCGCAAAAGCGAGGTGAGACCTTCCAAGGTAAAAACGAAAAAGGTCAACCTGCTCAAGCTGTATTCGGAAATGAACAAGATGTCCAACGATGCCGTGGACAAAGAAGTGATAAAGCGTTTTAAAATCATCATCGACACCATTGAAGAGGATATAACGAAAAAAAGCCTGCTCCTGATCCTCAAGGAGCCCAAGAATGTTACCGTTACCGATTTCAGCGACAGCCTTCAGCCTTACATCAAGCACTATCTGTTCCTCACACGAAGGAACAAGAGGATCAAGAAAGCCTGAGGAAAACGGTCAGGGTTTTTAATCCGAAAGCCGGACCTATCCCGGTAGAACTATAACGTGGATTTCTCAACCGACGGAACAACATGAAGATAAAAGTCAAGGCCTTTGCCAGCGTCAGGGAAGCGGTCGGATTCGAAGAAAAGGAACTCACCGTTTCCGAAGGCATCACCGTTAAGGACATCGTTCACCAGCTCAAGAAAAGCCATCCCCCGCTGGACAAATTCAACGGCTCGCTCCTCTTCGCCATCAATGAAGAATACTGCCGCGAAGCCGCAGAACTCTCTGACGAGGACACCCTCGCCATCTTCCCCCCGGTCAGCGGCGGTTAAAAGGCAGCCATGATCTCCATCCTACTCCAGCAGGAACCGATCGATGCCGCCCGGGTGCAGGCCGAAGCGGGGACCGCCGCCGACGGCGCCGTGGTGAGTTTCATCGGCCGCGTCCGCGACAACTCCCGCGGGAAGACCGTCACCCACATCGAGTACGAGGCCTATACCGAGATGGCCCGAAAACAGCTCCGGAAAATCGTCGACGAGGCAGTGGCGCGCTGGTCGCTCAATTCCTGCTGCGTGGTGCACCGTTTCGGCCCGGTCATGGTGGGCGAAGCCAGCATCATCATCGCCGCATCCGCCCCGCACCGCGGCGCGGCATTTCAGGCCGTACAGTACATCATCGACACGATCAAGGCCGATGTCCCCATCTGGAAAAAGGAATTCTATTCAGACGGCTCCAGCTGGATAAATGGAAAAGAATAACGACGCCAAATACGTGATACTCCTGGGAGACGGCATGGCGGACCTGCCCATCGAGGCCCTCGGCGGCAGGACCCCCCTGGAATATGCCGGCACCCCCAACATGGACCGCCTTGCCGCCGGCGGCATCATGGGCGTGGCCCGCACCGTGCCGGACGGCATGCAGCCCGGCAGCGACATCGCCAACCTGTCCATCCTCGGCTATGATCCCCGGAACTTCTTCTCCGGCCGCGCGCCCCTGGAGGCCCTCAACATGGGCATTGACCTCGGACCGAAGGACCTCGCGATCCGGTGCAACATGGTCGACATCCGGGACGGCGTCATGGAGGACTTCAGCGCCGGCCACATAGCCTCGGAATTTTCCGCCGTGATAATGAAGGAACTGGGTGCCAATATTGACGCCGCCAACATGGAATACCACCCGGGCGTGTCGTACCGTAACATCGTGGTTTGGAGGAACTATCCCCATGCAGCGCTGCCGGAAACGACGCCGCCCCACGACATACAGGGCAAACCCGTGAAGCCCCATCTTCCCCGCGGCGCCGGGGCCGACGTGCTGAACGACATCATGGTGAGATCCGCCGGGATCATAGCATCATCGCGGGCCGTCGGTGAAGCACGGTCGTCATACAAGGGCACGCCTACCTCGGTGTGGCTCTGGGGCTGCGGCAAAAAGCCGGCCATGACCACCCTCTTTGACCGCTTCGGCCTGCGCGGCCACACCATCTCGGCGGTGGACCTAGTGCACGGCCTCGGCAGGGCCGCCGGCCTTACCCCGATACCGGTACCCGGCGCGACGGGCTTCATCGACACCAACTACGAGGGCAAGGCGCAGGCGCTGCTCCGGGCCCTTCCCGGCGTGAACTTCATATTCCTCCACGTGGAGTCACCCGATGAATCAGGTCACGAGGGCAACCTGGAGCACAAGCTCAGGGCCATAGAAGACTTCGACCGGAAGATCGTGGGGCCCGTGATGGACGGAATATCGTCGTACGACAACTACACCGTGCTCATGATGCCGGACCACCCCACGCCCATAAGCATACGGACCCACTCCGCCGACCCGGTCCCCTTCGCCATCTATTCCTCAGGCGGATGGAAGGGCACTCCCTACGAGGGAAAAAGCGGCTCCTTCTTCAATGAAAAAAATGCCGCTGCCACCGGCCTCTTCGTACCGGAAGGCCATCGGCTGATCGAGCTGATGTTGTATAAGAAATTGTAATTCGAAGGCGGGGTCACGCGACCCCGCCTTCGCAATAAAAAAATTCATTTTTTTATTTGAAATTATCAATCCGATGCCCATTTATGCCGTATATCAAGCCTGTCCCGCAGGCCCCCTAAATCCCCCGGAGGGGGACTTATTATCACCATAACTAGCTTAAGCCCCCCTCCGGGGGGTTGGGGGGGTATTTTGCGACAGCATCATTACACTGACAGCAGAGGAAGCCACCATGAGAAAAGGCGCAATCATAGGATTCATCGTCGCGGCGGCAGTCATCGCGTTGACCATAGCAGGGTATTTTATCTTCTCAAAGAATGATATTGACAAGGCCATAGACGAATTCGAGAGCGGGGACTACAAGGACGCGATCATCATGCTGAACCGCCTCGCCAAAACGGCGGATTACGACAAGGGAGAAAAGGTATACTATTACCGGTGCCGCGCCATCAACCGCCTCGCGTCGAAGCTTGAGGAAAAATTCAGCGACGAGCTTGTTGAAGCGGCCCAGGAAAAGAAGAACAGGGAAAACTACAAGGAGGCCCGGCAGGAGATCGAGGAATACCTATCCGACATGAATAAAAAAATCGAGGGCGACCTCGCCCTGGTGCCGGCCCTCAAAAAAAGCCGCATCGTGCCCCGCGGCAAGTTCTATGAAGAGTTCATGGCGCGGTACCGCGGCAGCGGCCTCATCGAGGACCTCCAGTTCGAGGAAGTCCAGAACCTGGGCAAGACCGATCCCGACCGCCTGGTACCGGCCATGATCAACTTCTACAACAAGTACCCCAACACCGATTACATATCCAGCATCGTGAAGATACTCTTCGACGGCCTGCAGTCGGGCAAGCTCAAGGCGTCCGGCAACGAGGACGTCCTCTGGGAGATCATCATCGCCTACGTGAAGCGCTATCCCACGAGCCCGGAGACGAACAAGCTCTTCTCCTGCACCGGGGACAACGTGAACCTCCGCAATTCCCCGGGCGTCGACGGCAAGCTGGTCGGGAAGATCGCGCAAAATGAGATCCTCATCCAGCTCGAAAAATCAATGGACACGACACAGGTCGGGGACGTGCGCGACTACTGGTACCGCGTGGCCAGCCTGAAAGGGCCCAAGGGATGGATCTTCGGCAAGTTCCTCGCCCCCATCGACATGTCGCAATACAAGGACGCGGAGACCGAGGAGAAATGGACCATGGAGGAGAACTTCACGGAGTGGAGCGATTCCCACACCCCCGCCAACTGGACGCAGATACCCGGCGGCGACGCCGCGGGAATTAATTTTTCCGCCAAGGGCGGGAAGAAAATCGCGGAGCTCAATTCCGCCAAGGGTTCCATCTCGGGGCTTTTCAGCCGCTTCAACGCTTCCCGGGCCTTTTCCATACTTGCCCGGGCCCGCTTCACCGGCGGCGACGGCCTGACCGTTTTCGCCTATTCCCCGGCCGGGACCGGCGCCTACTACGTGAAACTGACGGCGGACCGGGTGGAGGTGTGCGGAAGGACCATCCCGCTTCGGACCACCGACTGGCACGATTTCATGCTCTCAAGCGACGACGGAAGGTACGCGAAGCTCTTGATCGACGGCGAGACGGTGTCAAGCAAGATCGAGGCCGTGCAGAGCGGCAACTTTCCCACGCGGGGCATCTACTGTCTCTTCTCCCCGAAGGACGAGAATTCCCGGGGCGAGATGGAGTACATCAAGGCGCGGTGATACGGGACGGCCGGGCTTACCGGTGCCTGAAGGCAATGGTGCAGCAGGCGCCGCCCGGATCATTGAATACCGCCGAGCCCCGGAGCTGACCGGTGAGGATTCGCACCAGCTCCAGGCCGAAGCCGCGCCGGTTTTCCGGCGCGTCCGCGTCAAAGCCGATACCGTTGTCAAGGACCTCAAGCACGCAGTACTGACCGTACACCCTGAAAATGATCTCAACACGGCCCTTCCGTTTCCCGGGAAAGGCATGCATCAGGGAATTTTCCACCAGCTCGTTCAGGATCAGGGCGCAGGGGACGGCGGTTTCGATCCTGAGCCCCGCCTCCTCCACGGACCGGATGATTTCGACGTGGTCCGTAATCTCGGGGTGCTGGTCACGGATGTAGTCGGCGAACTCGGCCACGTATTTGGCAAAATTGAGGGGCTCCAGCCGGTCTTCACGGCACAGGTTCTTCTGGATCATGGCGATGGCGTGGATGCGGTCAATATACCTGCCCAGCATGTCCAAGTACTTGGAGTCGCCGAAGCGCTCCGCCTGGAGCCGAAGGAGACTCTCGACGATCTGCAGGTTGTTGTTCACGCGGTGATGGACTTCTTTCACCAGGGCCCTCTTCTCTTCCTCCAGCCTCTCGACCATGCTCATGCCGTCGCCGCTTCCGCCGCTCTTCTCCCGGGCAATGCCTATGACGGAGATCATTGTCCCGTCTGGGCCGTATTCCGGCACGAAGCTTACTTCAAGGGTATGGGAACTGCCGTTGTTTTCTCGGATGACTGTTCGCTCGGCAGGCACGCCGACGCGGAGAACTTCTTCGAACAATGATTCGATCGAATCATCATTAATGACGCCGGGGACTGGAAGAATGCTCCCGATCTCCGGACGCCCGCTCACGAAGAGCCGCTTCTGTACCTGGTCGTATCGGTATATGGTCATGCGCTCAGAACCCATGGTTTCCCCCGGTCCGTAACGCTGCATTAATGGATGATACCGCCCCTGGATTCAAGGACGCGGGCAACGAAATCAAGCCTCTCCTCCATGGCGATAAAGAGGTCCCGGACCTTTTCAAGCAGCAGATCGACTTCATGTGGCTCCAGTCCCCCCATTTCCCCTCTGGCCACACCGTTTCCCAGGTCCTCCAGTTTTTTGGCCAGTTCTGCCAGGTATATCACGTTCTCTTTCATGGGTGTCTCCTTCGATCCACGCTGCCTTAAAATAAATCGCCGGCGGTTCAACCCCGCCGGCGATTGTTACTAGAATTCCTCGAACCCTTCTTTCTGAAGTATCTCCTTCATCTGGTCTCCAGATACCGATTTCATCTCCCGACCTTCGGTGTTCCTGCGGCCGTCGCCGTTGCCGCCGCCACTAGCGGCAATTACCCGCTTCGCGGTTTCCGCTGCGCGGAGATGCACTTCCCGGTGCTTCTTGCTGTAGGTCTCGTCCTTCAGCTGGTCCCGTATCTTGAACTTCTGCACCATGTCCAGGAGGTCCTGGGCCTGGTTGGCCATTTCCTCGCTCGCGGACGCGGTCTCCTCGACCAGCGACGCGTTCTGCTGCGTCATGGTGTCCATCTCCGCTATGGCGTTGTTGATCTGGTTGATCCCCTGCTTCTGCTCCTGCGACGCGGCCGCGATCTCGTTGATGATCTGGGCGGACGTCTTAGCGGCCTCCGTGATCTCGGTCAGCGAGATCCCGGTCCGGTTGACCAGCTCCGTGCTCTTCTCCACCTTGCCCAGGGCGTCCCTGATCAGGCCCTCGATCTCCTTGGCCGCGTTGCCCGAACGCTGGGCCAGGTTCCGCACCTCGCCCGCCACGACCGCGAAGCCCCGTCCCTGCTCGCCGGCGCGCGCGGCTTCCACGGCCGCGTTCAGGGCCAGCAGGTTGGTCTGGAACGCGATCTCGTTAATGGTCGATATGATATCCGCCACCTTCTTGCTCGACTCGTTCATCTCAACGATGGCATTCACCGCGTCCACGGCCACCCGGTTCCCTTCCAGGGCCTTGACCGAGCCGGTCTCCGTGAGCTCCCGGGCCCGGCCCGCGTTCTCCGCGTTCTGGTTGATGGTGGCCGTCGCCTCCTCTATGGTCGACGCGATCTCCTCGAGGCTGGAGGCCTGTTCGCTGGTGCGCTGTGACAGGTTCTGGTT
>Ga0116146_1000851_pt1 | contig 35081 bp, 21 predicted proteins | sample AD_JPNHG2_MetaG_FD_89748 | JGI IMG/M metagenome (GOLD analysis project Ga0116146, IMG submission 89748) | Active sludge microbial communities of municipal wastewater-treating anaerobic digesters from Japan - AD_JPNHG2_MetaG | ecosystem: Engineered > Bioreactor > Anaerobic > Digestate | place... | reverse complement strand
GGGGGCCGAGCCGCCAATGGGCTCGAACATGGAGGTTCCCTCGGGATTGATGTTGCCGCCCGCGGCGATGCCCATGCCGCCCTGGATCATCGCCCCCAGGTCGGTGATGATGTCGCCGAACATGTTCGGCACCACGATGGTATCGTAGAATTCGGGGTTTTTCACAAACCACATGCAGCATGCATCCACGTGGTTGTAGTCCCTCTTAATATCGGGATAGTCCCGGTCACCGATCTCGTTGAACGCCCGCCACCACAGATCATGGGCATAGGTCAACACGTTCCGTTTGGCGACCAGGGTCAGCATCTTCTTGTGGTTCTTCTTGCGGCAGAACTCAAAGGCATATCGCAAGCAACGCTCGACGCCGAACCGAGTGGCGATCATTTCCTGCGTAGCCACCTCGTTGGGCGTGTTCTTCCGGAGGAAGCCGCCTCCGCCAAAGTACAGATCCTCGGTGTTCTCTCGGATGACATCGAAGTTGATGTGCTCGGGGCCCTTGTCCTTGAGCGGGGTCTCGACGCCGGGATACAGCTTGACCGGTCGAAGGTTGATGTACTGGTCCAACTCGAATCGCAATCGCAGCAGCAGGCCGATTTCAAGGATCCCGGGCGCGATCTCGGGGTCGCCGACGGCCCCGAGGTAGATGCCATCGTATTGCCGGAGTTCGGCGATCTGCTCGTCGGTGATGATGGGGATGTTCTGCTTGTTCGGATCGCCACCGCGAGCCAGATAGGCCTTGCCGCTGAAATCATACTCCGTGGTCGAGTACTGAAAACCCTCCTTGGCCGCGACCTCCTTGAGAACCTTCAGACCCTCTCTGACGACCTCCGGCCCCGTGCCGTCGCCGCCGATAACCGCGATCTTTAACACCACACCTGCTCCTTGGAGGACCAGACAACAGGGCCGGACACCCGACCCTGGAAAAGGCGAGCCAGATAAGGTATCACATGCATCTGGTTGCTTCAAGCGTCTCTGGAAGCTAGGCCGACGTCGCCTTCAGGAATGACCTATCCCTTGGCGGCGAAAGGCTTTAGAACCTTACGGCCGGATATCTGTGCGGCTTGCGCGCATGTTTCCGGATCGCGGTACGCTTGGGTTGCGGCCCGCAAAAAGCCGGTCTGCCTCAGCACACACATGATCCTTGCTGCCGCTGCCACGGGCCGGATGGCTGACAATGGAGGATTCTCGATGCCGTTTCTCACACCACACCTGCGCAGGGTAGGACTGACGGGGCTGGTGGGACTGTCCCTGGTCTGGGGTTGCTCCCATTCGGCAGGGCACAAGCCCATCGAGTTCTCTCAGAACGAATGGGTTTCTCCGAGCGGCAACGTCGGCGTGCAGATCGTGACGGAACACTATGACCTGCGGGTCACCAGCCGGGACGTGCTCTTGCAGCAGTACCTGCCCCGGTTCATGGAAACCGCGTTTGAAGCCTACAGCTCGACGATCCAACCGAGCCATGAGAACACCGACCGGATGGTCATCTATCTATTCGGCACGCGAGATGAGTGGGCGGCCTTTACCCGCGTTGCCTATCCCGCGCAGGCCGAGGTCTATCTCCATCTCCAGGCCGGCGGATACACCGACCAGCCGAGCGCCACAGCCGTAACGCATGACCTCGGACGCGATCGCTGCCTGTCGTTGCTGGCCCACGAGGGCTTTCACCAATACGTCGCCCGACACCTGAAAAGAGCCCTGCCGGCATGGCTCAATGAGGGCCTCGCCTGCCAGTGGGAGGGCTTCAAGCTGGTGGAAGGCAGACCTGTCTTCAGCCCGAAGCAGAACTTCCTCCGGCGTAACAGTCTGCGAGCCGCATTGACCGGGAAAGACACATTCATTCCACTGCCCAAGTTGCTCGCCATGGATGCAGGAGAAGCCGTTGTTCACACCGGGCAAGTGGTACAATCCTACTATGCGCAGGTCTGGGCACTCGTTCTCTTTCTTCAACACGGAGCCAACGGCGAGCACGCCAAGGCTTTTCGAGAACTGCTGGCCGACGCCGGTACAGACCGACTCGATGCGGCGGTCAGCGCCTACCGAGCCGCAACGCCGGACGCGGCCTCGCTCAGCAACGGCGAGATCATCTTCCGCCACTACATCACGGATGACCTGGAAAGCTGCGGGAACGACTATTTCAAGTTTGCCCGGAAACTGGTCTTTTGAGCTCCTGAAGGAATCTGAGAGCGTCAGAACGCGACGTCAGTTAGAGGGGCCACAGTGTGAGACGGGCTTCCGGCCGTCATGAAACGGCGAGACGCCAAAACGGCAGGATGCCGATGCGACACCGGGTAGGAACCAGGGGATCGATCGCGTGCTCGCAAATGTGCTGCTACCACTCGAGTCGCCCGAAATGGCGGATGCCCACCACCAGCGCCACGGCGGCCACGACGATGTTGAAAGCCAGCGTCGCCGCAACCCAGAACAGCAGCGTCTCGTTGACGAACTCGCCCATGCCGGCCTCGGCCTCGCGGTAGCTCATGATCCCAACGCCGATCAGCGACACCACCACCAACACCACAGACATCAACAGATTAATGGTGCCGCCAAACCCCCCGGCGATCCTGGCGGGGTTGCGCTCGTGGAGAACCGGCATGCGGGCCCCCATCCCGATGCTGAGCCCGCAGAGCCCGATGCAAATCGCCGCGAGGGAGACCAGGTGAGCTGCCTGCAACGGCCATGACAGATCGAGCCGCCATAACGAAGCGCCCATGACGATCAGCGCCGTGATCAGCGTCAGCGTCAGAGCATAGAGGAATTTGGCGAGAATGAGGCGGCTTCGTCTCAGCGGCAGCAGACCTAGCAGCCAGAACTGCCGGCCCTCCAGGGACACCAGCGGGAAGACGAAACGGCTGGTGAACGTGGCCAGAATCAGGCTGATGGCCACCGAATTCAAGAACGCGACCAGCAGTTGGAGTCGCGGGTCGTTCAGATCGGTCCAGGTCCGTTGCGCGTTGCTCACGTACAGGATCAACAGACCCAACAGAATCGCCATCTGCGACCACTGCAACGGATCGCGAAAGAAAGCTTTCAGGTCCTTGGCCGCCAGCAGCCGCTGGGTCTTCGGCAGGTACGCGAACATCAACTCCGCCAACCAGGCAAGCATCTTTCCGCCGATGCCCACTCTTCGCTGTCGACCGCCTTGAGCCCGACTGTACGCCGGCATGAACCGCCGCGAGACCACCGACACCGCGACGACGCCGGCAAACAACGAATTCGCCATGGTGATGTAGAGGTAATAGCCTCCAAGGCCCGATCTGCCCTGGAGGGCATTCATGATTCCCTTGGACACCCAGGTATGCGGAAAGAGGGCGTTGCCGAGCAATCCGATGCGGTCGTAGAACCGCTCCAGCCAATCGGCGGAAGTCATCGGCGTCGCCAGAACGCCTCGAAACCACCATATCCCGACCACGATGATGAGAATGAGCACCAGAACAAGCGCCCGTCGGGGCGTGCGAGGGCAAATCATCACCGAACCCCACGCCAGCAACAACCCGAGAGCCCCCGGCAACGGGATGAACGCGAGGAACAGGGCCAGAAAAAGCGGATAGAACGTCCATTCCTCGCTGTAGACGCGAGCCAATGCCATCATCAGCGGCAAACCGAGCAGGATCAGGGACCAACTCGACAAAACAAGGCTCTCGATGAACTTGACGATGACCAGATCCCGGGGCTCGACCGGTGCGGCCAGCAGATAACCAATCTCGGGCCTTTTGAAGAGAATCCCATAGCAGAGAATCGCGTTCGAGAAGGCCAGCATGCCCATCAGAGCCAGGAACAGGAAGTGAAACATCACCGGTGTGGCAACGATGCCTTCGAGGACCGACCTGTTCACCACCAGCAGCGACTGTACCAACAATTCGTAGAGAGCGGCCCAGATCAGCAGCAGTGACGCGGCCGTGCCCAGGAACTTGAGCGGCCGATCCTGAAAAACCTGTCGGAGCGTATTCCTCAGGACGGCCGTCCGCACCCGGACAAGGAACAGCACGCCGGGCGTGGCGGAGACCGTCGCGCAAACGCCGCCGGTGGCGGGAACGTCTCGTCGCTCGCTGGTCATTGCCTTAGCATCCCGAAAAACACATCCTCCGTCCTCATACCGGGATGGTCTCGGCCTGCCCGTTTCCGTGGTCGGCGGTCAGCCTCAGGAAGATATCCTCCAGGGATTCGTCGCGACGGGCATGGGCTCGGAGTTCCTCGAGGGTACCGCAGGCCGTAAGCCTGCCACGATGAATGATGCCAATCCGGTCCGCGACGGCCTCGGCCACCTCCAGCGTATGGGTGCTCATGAACACCGTGCATCCTCGCGAGGTCATTTCCCACATGATTTCTTTGACCGTGCGGACGGTGCGCGGATCGAGTCCGACCATGGGTTCGTCGATCACCAAGAGCTTGGGGTCATGCAGCAGCGCGGCGGCCAAGACGGTCCGCTGTTTCATCCCGTGAGAGTAGCTTTCGGTAAGCTGATCGAGGAAGCTGCCCATCTCCAGTCGTTCGATCAGGCCGCCAGCGCGAGCCTTTATTGTGGCGGCGCTCAGCCCGTACATGCGACCGACGAAATCGAGGAATTCCCGGCCGGTCAGCTTTTCGTAGAGAAACGGCTGGTCGGGCACGTAGGCCATCCGGGCTTTCGCCTGGCGTCCGTCGCGGCCCATGGCATACCCGCAAACGCGGATGTCGCCGTCGTCGGCCACCAGCAGACCGGCAATCATCTTGATCGTCGTGGTCTTGCCCGCGCCGTTAGGGCCGAGAAAGGCAAACAGCTCGCCCTCGCGAATCTCCAAAGAAAGCCGGTCGACGGCGGTGAAATCGCCGTACCGCTTGGTGACTTCGCGCAGTTCAATGGCTGCGGGCATGTTCAGTTCCCCTGCGGCTCCATCCGCCCCATGCTCTTGTGGCTCTTGGCATTGTCGCGAGCTTCTTCGTTGTAGGCCTCCATGATCAAGGTGACGCGACCGACGCCGGGCAGATCGGCCTCCTGCCGAAATACGCGACCTTTCTCATCGACCCAGGCCTTGGAAGACGGCGGCACGGTTTCCACGATGAAACAGTCGACGGTGCGGCCCGGCTCGAAGGGGTGGGCAATTGCTTCTTTGCCGGTCACCCTGGCGACCACCGATTTGAATTCCGTCCGCCCGCTCAACACCGCGGTCAACGGGTCAAGCATCTGCATCCGCCATGACTGTCCGAGACGAAGGGTGGGCAGGCAGGCCAATGGATTCAACGACTCCCCGATCATGCGGCTGGCGGCATAGTCAAGGGGCACCTCGCGACGGATCGGACCAAACTGCATTTCCACCGGGAAATAGATGCCCCGCCGCTCGCCGTGGACGAAGATCTTCTGGTCCAGGAAGCCATGGACGTCCAGCCTGAAACCCTCCAATGCTCCCTGCCGGTCAAAATCAGCCTGAGACTCGATTCGGATTGAGGGAATCATTTTCAACGGCAATGCCGGGATGTTCGACAGCCCATCGAGCAGGACCGTCCCGTTGACCGACGCGGTCTCGCGGTTCACGCGAACCTCGCTCCAGGCGGTTCCAAGGCGGCGGTCCCGGCTGTCGACGATTCGATACTGTTGGAGGGGCTCATCAAGTAACTTGAACTGCTCCACGGTGATGCGCGGCGGGTCTTGGGCGATCCATTCGGGCATGACGTCGTGCACGAACAACGATACCATCGCCGCCGCCCACAACAGGAAAGCCGCAAGACCGAGGAGTCGATAGATCATGGCCCACCTTCGCGCCGCCGGGCGGAAAACCGTGGTCGAACCATCCGCTCGACGCTTCCACCTGATCTTATCCGTCGGGATGAGGCAAGACAATTTCGAACCTGCGCGTCTCGCGTTTTTCGTTTCTGACGAATGATCTGCAACCACGGCCGCCGCGAAACCTCGATCCTGCATGGTCATCCGCGGTCGTCCGGTTGCTCCGGCGCGTCATCCCGGTCGGCTTTGCCTGGCCACGCTCGGGACATCGGCCGGACGTGTTGCCTGTCAACTCATACCCGCCGGCGCTGCGAGCGGTTGCGGATGCCGGAAATGACAGCTCAAATGCACGCCGCCGGATTCGCCTGCTCCTCGCCGGGCTGCCCCGCACAACGCGGACCCTGCCGCAACCGTGACTCGGACGCACCTGCAGAACCGCGGTCAGAAAACAACCGCGCCGACCATCTGGGATACGCCCAGAAACATAGACCCGGCCCCCAGAAGCATGCTGGGCGGGGGATGGCCCACGTACGGACGGGCCCACTTGGGCATGCGCCGGATGTTGAGCACCTGCGAGCCGAGGACGATGCTGATCACCCCGCCGCCGAATGCGATGATGGAGACCAGCGGCGCGAGGCCATCCAGGCCGACCAGCCGAACGAACCCAAGCGCGCACCACACGATTAAGCCGATGGTGATTCCGAGCTTGGCATCCTGGTTGGCATGACGGAGCCGGAGCGCGACGTTCCAGATGCGCCTGGTGCGTCTGCGCACCTCCTCCCACCGAAAGGGCGTACCGCATTCCGGACATCGCTCCTCGGGCAGGCCGGTCAGATCGTACTGGCATTTGGCGCACGTCGGCGGCAGGGGAAGTCGCCATTTATCCTTTGGCGCGAGCTGGTCAAGTTCGTCCCAGGTAAAGCCCAATGAGACCCCCTGCTCAGCCGAGAAGCGCGCGGGCGACCGTCCGCGGATCGTCCGAACTGATGACGGTGGAACATACGCACAACCGTCTGGCCCCGGCTTGCCTCAGTATACCCATGTTATCGACGGTGATGCCACCTACGGGTACGACCGGAATTGACGTCTCGGATTCGGCCAAGGCCAGCAGGGAGGGGCCGGGCACGTGCTCCTGCGGTTTGGTGGCGGAGGCGAACATCGGCCCGACGGCAATGTAGTCCGGAGTCAGGCGAAGCGCCGCCCTGAATTGTTCGGGCGTGTGCGTGCTCAGACCGATGAGCCGATCAGGCCCCAGGATACGCCGAGCGTCGGCAACAGGCATGTCCGTCTGGCCAAGGTGGACGCCGTCGGCGTCGCTGAGGACCGCGATGTCCGGCCGGTCATTGACAATGAATACCACTGCCCGTTCGCGGCAAAGAGCCGACAACCGGCGGGCCCGGACCAGCAACTCGCCGTCGTCCATGCCCTTCTCGCGAAGCTGGATGCAATCGGCCCCGCCGGCAATCGCCTCGGCGGCCGTTTCCAGCCAATCGCGACGGCACATCGACGCGGTCACCAGCACGTAGAGCCGCACCCTGGCGAACCGTGCGGAACGTGGCCCGCGCATGATCACCCGCTGCTCGACTTCGTACGCACGGTAGCGCAGCGATTCCATCGCCGCCGACAGGCCGACGTCAAACGTCTTGGCATACTCCTCAATGGTCCGCAGGGCCTCGGACAACCGCTTAGCCGAGGCGACGCAGGCATCGCGGGCATCCGTCCGATGCCGTTCAGACTCCGTGGAGATGCCGGTCCCGACGTCTCCCGGCGTGTCTCGCGCACCCAGCAGGTCTTCCAGAGAAACGTGCCTGACGCATTCACGAAGATCGTGACGCAACTGCTTGAGCACCGCACAGCCTGCCGGATCGTCCAGCACGAAGCGAACGTAGTCTTCCATCACCCGCAGCGCCTCGCGGGTCCGGTTGAGGTTAGCGTCCAGGATTCTGGCGATTTCACGAGTGAGCATTCAGCTAGCGAGCTCTCCGCGATCAGTTCTCAGAATGCGTGTGAAGACCGTAGGGCATGGTCGGAGCCACCGAAGGTGGCGGAGACCTGCCGGTCCTGGCGACGGAATATGGCAGGTGTCGGTCGTCACAGCGGACCAGAGCGAGGTAGGCTCGACACTGCCCCAACGACCGGCCCCGTCGGTTTTCGCACACACTCTCGGTCACCAAAACTCTACGATCAGTATGGACTCGCCGTCGTCTGACTGCAACCCGGAACTCCACCTGTTCAACACCACCCGCAGGATATCGCCGGTGGAAGTTGAGGGCTTCGGCCCGTTCTCACCGGGACGTTCACACCCCAGTCCGACATAGAATACGTCATCGACACGGACAAAGGAGCGGGCGAACGTGTCGGCCGTGAAGGTGACCTCGCACTTGAAGCTCTGCACATCGGCCGTCGCGTAGATCGAGTTCTCGTAGCTGCTGCCCTCCGGCGGCGTGCAGAGAACGTAACTCAACACTACCGATTCAGGAGTCTGCGTCTGCGCACTTGGTAACGCTCTTGCGAAAAGAGCGGCAACGGCAGGCAAGCAGGCGACATTTGTTCCAAGGGACCAACCGACTAACAGACCAACGAACCAACAGACCAATCCCCTACTCCAACAGGTGCCCCATCTTCTCCTTCTTGGTCCGCAGGTAAGCCCGGTTGACCTCGTTAGGCGGAATGATAATGGGCACCTGTTCGACGATTTCGATGCCGTAAAGCTCCAGGCGGCTGATCTTCTTGGGGTTGTTGGTCATGATTCGCAGCCGCCGGAGGCCCAGGTCGCGGAGAATCTGGGCCCCGATGCCGTAGTCTCGTTTGTCGGCCGGGAAGCCCAAGTGCTCGTTGGCCTCGACCGTGTCCAGTCCCTGCTCCTGGAGGCGGTAGGCCTTGAGCTTGTTGTGCAGGCCGATGCCGCGGCCCTCCTGTCGCAGATAGACGATCGCCCCCTTGCCTTGCTCCTGGATCATGCGCATGGACTGGTGGAGTTGATCGCCGCAATCGCATCGCCAGGAATGAAAGACATCGCCCGTCAGGCATTCCGAGTGGACGCGGACCAGCACCGGCTCCTCATGCAACACGGGTCGGCCGGTGGCATCACGTTCCCCCACGCCTCCGCAGCACAGCGCCAGGTGCGGCTCGATATCTACCAGCGACCTGTACGCGTGGAGCGTGAACCGGCCGTAGGGCGTCGGGAAATGAATCGTCTCGACTCGCTCAACCAGCATCTCCCGCTGATGCCGGTACTCGATCAGATCGGCAATCGTGCACATCTTGAGCTTGTGCCGCTCACAGAACCGCACCAGATCGGGCACACGGGCCATCGTACCGTCGTCGTTCATGACTTCGATCAACGCTCCGACCGGGCACATACCCGCGAGGCGCAGAAGGTCCACGGTGCCCTCGGTCTGCCCGGCCCGGACTAACACCCCCCCTTCCCGGGCCATGAGCGGATTAACGTGACCCGGCCGGCAGAAATCGTCCTCAGTCACGTCCGGTTCGGTCAGCCGACGAATGGTCCTTGCCCGGTCAGCGGCGGAGACACCGGTGGTGACACCGAATCGCGGGTGGGCGTCAATGGTCACGGTGAACGCCGTGCCCAAGGTCGCCGTGTTTTCCGTGGTCTGGGGCTGAAGGTCCAATTCCCGGCAGAGGTCACGAGGCAGAGCCACACAGAGGACGCCACGAGCCTCCTTCAGCATGAAATTGACCATCTCGGGGGTGATCAGCTCGGCCGCGCAGATCAGATCACCCTCATTCTCGCGCCGCTCGTCGTCGACCAACACGACAAACCGGCCTGCTTTGAGTTCGTCCATCGCTTCGGGAATCGTACAGAATGGACTGCCCATACATCTTCTCCCTTGGCCCACCCCTGCCGAACCCGTTATTGTACAGCAACAGGCCTGGGGGCCCCAACGCGATGCGGCTTCCGGCGCCGCCCGGGGGTGCGTAACAGTCTGGGCGGGCATGCCGACCGGTCCAGGTTGGGCGATCAACCTCTTCAGGGGGTCTTCCCGCCAAAGGCGGGCTGATAGGCCGGCCGTGATATGGCCAGTTGGCGGTCGCCCGCGGTTCTTCTTCCTATGGTCTCAGCCCGTTTCAACGGGCTTACCTGACAAGGACAGGCCCGTTCATTTAAGACGGGCTTGATGGGGTAACACAGTGAAGGAGGAATTGGCCGACCGTGAACCAGTCGTCAAACGACCGGCCTGTCTGCCCTTCGGGAAAGACCGCTGAAGCGATCTGTTTTCGGCTTGCGTTCGCGACAACCGGGTCAGCCGCCAGAAGTGCCGCCGCTGCTGTCACGGGCCCGCCGCCAGGTCCTGGGGCAATGCGCCAACCTTCGCGGCCAACATGAGTCCGTAACATTTTACCCCACAACGTTTTACATCCGGAGCGCCGCCGACCGCCCATCGCGCCTGCCTCACGGATTGAATCCCTGTGACCAGATGCGGGATACTGGCCAAAGCCAAGACCACAGCAAAGTGGTACCCTTGTTCTGCCCGCTGTGGGGCGGGCAGACGAGAGGACCTAGCGACATGAATGCCAAGGCCGTATGGACGCTGATGAAGGAGCGGCTTCCGGCCTGGAGGCGCGCGCAAGACAACGGGCATCAGAGCTCGGTTCTCCTTCCTGCCGACGAGCCATCTCCCCCCACCAAGATGCGGCCGGCAACTGGCATTGTCGATGCCTCCCTGCCCGACGATCAGCGTTGGCCGGCGATGATGCGGGCCGGCACCCGACACTACGAGAGTGGTGAATTCCGCTTGGCCGTCGACGCCTTCCGGGCCGCCGCCCAGTTGGCCCGCGGCTTCGGTTCTGATGACCCGCGCCTGGCGGTGAGCCTCAACGACTGGGCCGAAGCTTGCCGTGCCTGCGGCGACTGGGCGCAGGCCTTGTCGCTCTGCCAGGAATCGCTGGCATTAAGAGGCCGCGTTCTCGGGCCGTCTCACCCCCATGTCGGCGTCAGCCTGCACAACCTCGGCACCCTGTTTCTGGAGACCGGACGACTGGCTGAGGCCGCACTGGCATTTGAGCGAGCCTTGACCCTGTTGCGCGGCGGTCTTGGTTGCGGCCATCCCGATGTCGCTGCCACCCTTTGCGGCCTTGCGGCGGTCATGAAGGCAGAAGGTCATCACCCGGACGCCGCCGAGTACGTCCGCCAGGCGCTGGCCATCCGTCAGGAAGCCTTCGGCTGGAGGCATCCCGAAGTGGCGGCATGCCTCAGTGCGCTCGGAGACATCCACCGCGAACTCGGCGAGTATGACAAGGCACGGAACCTGTGCGAGCAGGCGTTAGCCATGACCCGCGAACTGCTCGGCCATGAGCACTTTGCTGTTGCCGCCATTCTCAACAACCTTGCGCTGCTGAACAAGACCCAGGGACGGTTGGCAGAAGCCGAGCTTCTCTACCGTCAGGCCCTGGCCATCGAGGAGCGCACGTTGGGCCCGCAGCATCCGTCGCTTGCAGCCACGCTCAACAATCTGGCGGTGCTGTGTTTGTCACTGCGACGGCTGACCGATGCCGAGAGTCTTCTCCGGCGGGCCCTGTCGATCTGCCGTGACAAATCGCCGACCAACCATCCGGATGTCGGCCTGATTCTAGCCAATCTCGCCGAGACCTGCCGCCTGTCCAATCGGCTGCCGGAAGCGGAGTCGCTGTGCTACCAAGCTCTTTCGGTTGCGGAATCCGCTCTGCCGCCGAACCACCCGCATCGGGCAGCAATTCTTAACAACCTGGGCGTCATTCTTTGCGCTCGCGGCCAAAGGAAGCAATCGAAGGTCCTCCTCGAAAACGCTGCCGCCGTCCTGGAACAGCGGCCGGCCGACGATCGCCTTGCCCACGTCGTCCGACGGAATCTGCGCGCCTGAGCCCCCTACACAGCGCGTTGAGAACCTGGCCATAACTGCGGGTGGGTGCTGCTTTCGCACCGACGGGCAGGCAGTCGGCGACACACGGCGGATCAGCAAGACTCCTCAGGTGGTGCCGGCATGAAGGGAAGGCATGCCGCCGCCCTGCCCCGCCGCGAAGCACCCGCCGGACGCTTTATGACGCGTTGGCACGAACGATCTGAACGAGCGGCTTGACGGTTTCGCTTCGCGGCTCGGGCGGTGCGCTCAATACCGGGTGCACCAGGTGACTGGGCGACTCGTCATCAGACGAAATGCCTTGCGGCATGATGCCGACCCGCCTCCACGCTGCCATCTCAGCCTGCGACAGTGCGTGATCGAGTTTCGGACGGACTCTCTCCGCCTTGGTCGGCTGAACGACGGTCGGCGCCTTCCGTGCGACCTGTGGTCCGGACGCCCCCTGACGGCTCAGTCGATCGTGGAGGCGGGTGAGGATATCCATCAAGGTCCTGCCCATTGCGGGATCCACGATTCCCAGGCGGACTTCACGATACAGCCGATCCATCGCCTCACCGACCGCGGCCGGCGTCGTGAGCTTGCGAAGATAGCCGTCGGGCAGATGGCTCAGCCGTCGATGGCTCCTGCCGCCCCGGGAGGCGATTTCGCGGCGCTGCTCGGCCGTCAAGTTCGGGTCATGGAACGGACAGAAGTCCTGGCCCGGGCGAGCCCTGCCCCTGCAACGTCTTCCCGAACGGGTCGTGGCCGCACATTGCTTCTGCTTGGGCTCGCGAGCATAGATCTGCGTCGGCTCAATCCGAGCCGCGCCTCCCTCTTGTTTCTGAGTTCTGAATCGCAACGCTTCCCAGAGGAGTTCTGCCGACATGTTCCTGCACCTCACGCCGTACAAAAGACCGTCGTGAATCTCGACGACTTCGTCTCATCCGCGGCCTTGCGGCCAGCAGCACTGCCCAGGACTCATCACCAGGTGACATCCGTGCCACGGACTTGCCGAACATCCGGTCGGTGCCTGTTACGCGGTATGAAACCGCGTTGGCGGAAGGCTGTGAGAAACCCGCACAGCCGGTGATTCCGGCATTCTAACGACCCACCGCATCCAGTCAACGGCGAGTGCTCCGCTTCCGGTCGCGCGCACCGCCGGAAACACCATGAGGCGCACGCAAGTCATGCCATCTACGGCATCTGCGCGCAAGATCCCACACAGGACTCTCGGCGACGTTCTTTATGGGACTTCTTGCTGCGCCGCCCGCCTGCCGCGAACGCTACGAGTGCCAAGTGAGGTATTCACAGGGTGAGTTGATGACTGGAGACCGGCTCGCCAAGCCTGCCACGCCTGTTCTGAGCTGGACATAAGCCGGCCCAATTCCCCGACCACGGAACCCATTTCCCGGTTGGTTGTCCTGCGAGCGGACGCCCGCTATAGTCCCGACTTCGCCTTCTTTTTGGGAGCGCAAACCGCCCGTTTCAGGAACGATGAGATGCTCCAGGGGATGTTTGCATCACAATCCGGGTCGCTCAGCGCCCAATTCACCGGTCTGGATTGGCTCGTGGTGATCGGTTATCTCGCCCTGACCACGGCCATCGGCAGCCTGATGGCCGGCAAGCAGGCTACCATCCGCGATTTTTTTCTCGGCGGGCGCAAGCTGCCTTGGTATGCCGTCTGCGGCTCGAACATCGCCACTGAGATCAGCGCTGTGACCTTCGTGGGCGTACCGGCCATCGTGTTCGCCTCCCAAGGCAACTTCACTTACCTTCAACTTCAACTGATCGGGCTGGTGCTGGCCCGCCTCATCGTTGCCTATGTGTTTGTGCCCGCCTATTACGAGCGCGAGATCTACAGCCCCTACGACTACATGGCCAACCGGCTGGGTGAAGAGGCCCGTACCGTCACCACCTGCCTCTTCATCCTCGGCGGCTCGCTGGCCCAGGGCGCCCGCGTCTACCTGACCGCCATGATCCTGGACATCATCGCGGGTAAGAGCCTTTACGGCCCGCTGGCGGACGCAACGGGCATCAGCACGCTGACCTGGTCGATCTACACCTTCGGGATCATCTCAGTGGTCTGGTGCTGGATCGGCGGCATCACCACGGTCATCTGGACGGACGTCATTCTCTTTCTGGTGTTTGTGGTCGGAGCTTTCGTCGCGTTGGGTGCAGCCGTCGTCAGACTTCCCGGCGGCTGGTCCGAATTGATCAGCATCGGATGGAATGCAAAACAAGCCGGTCGCTGGGGCAAATTCACCGTCTTCGATTTCGATCTCAGCCTGATCAAGCCCTACACTTTCTGGGCCGCCCTCATCGGCTACACCTGGCACGGCCTGTTCGCGTTCGGCACGGACCAGATCATGGCGCAGCGCATGTTCTGCTGCAAGGGACCCCGGCCGGCACGGTGGGCGGTGATCGGCAGCAACCTGGGCCAGATCATTGCCATCGTCATGCTCATGGTCGGCGTCGGCTTATATGCGTTTTACCAGAAGAACCCACTTTCCGGGGAAGCACTCGACCTCGTCCGAAAAGACATCAACTACGTCTTCCCCGTCTTCATCATTCAGGAACTTCGGCCCGGCATCACCGGCCTGATCATCGCCGCCATCTTCGCGGCCGCGATTTCCACTCTTATCTCCGTCGTTGCCTCATTCAGCCAGACCACCCTCTCAGCCTTCTACCTGCCCTGGTATCGGCGACGCAGTACTCGCAAGGGTTCGCCCGTCGGCGATGAACAGGCCATGCAGAATCCGCGGCTGGTGCTGCTCTCCAGGCTGTTGGTATTGATCTGGGGCGCAATCCTTTGCCTGACCGCCCAGCTCGCCCATGCCGCCGCCCAGCACTATAAACAAATCCTGGATCTTGCCCTGGCCATGGCCGGCTATGCGGGCGGGGCGTTGCTTGCCGGGTTCATGTTGGCATTCCTCAGGATCAATGTCGACGCCCGCGGCTTCATCTGGTCGGCCCCGCTGTCGGTGCTTACCGTACTGGCGGTGGCCTGGCACCAGCCGTGGGCACACGCAATTTGCTGGGCAGGAACGGTCATCCTTCTAGCCACTTGGCTGTTTCACATCTATGGAAGAAGAAAAGACATGCCGGCCGGCAAGCAAGCACCCGAACCGGTACTCTCTCCGGCTGTGCAGACCGTCATCCTGGCCGTCGGCACCGCGATCATGATGGTGATCAGCTACTTCGGCTACTTCGAGACGGTGGACGCCGCGACGGGCAAGATGACACGCACCACCTTGGCCTGGCCGTGGTTCATCGCCATCGGCTCGCTGGTGGCCTTCAGCTTCGGCTGGCTGTTGGCTGGAAGAAAAGACACGGCCGCGGCGCGAGATACGGCCGGGCAACAAAATGACCTGTCCAACAACGGGGACACAAGCGGAACTGGGTAGGGCCGGAGTTGAACCGGCGACACACGGATTTTCAGTCCGTTGCTCTACCAGCTGAGCTACCTACCCGAAAGACTGTTCCCCGAGGGCCGACGGGCTCGCTTTGCGGCCTTCGGGCACGCTAGGCCCCGCCCCGCCTTGGGGTATTTCATGGTAGCGTGCCCGCATCAAGCGGTCAACAGGGCCGGCCGGACCAACAGGTCCGCTTCTTCTCGGACTTTACGCAAAGGTGGCGGCTTACCCGGTCGGGGTTGGCCCTCTGTGCGGCAAGAGGCGGGGGTCTGTCAGCCGGAAACCCGGATCTGAAACAGAAACAGACCGGCGGGACGGGCGCCGCCCGCGCGCCGGCGATGAGGTTGATGAGTTACCCATAGCTCCCGTGCGCCAACCTGACAAAGCTCGCCAACATGAAACGCCGTCAACTAGGGCGGTAAATCGTTTGCCCTCCGAACGGGCTTTGGCTATATTGTTGGCAGGTGGAGAGCCGATCCCATGCTACCGTTCGCCAAGAAAGGACCGTGTCGACCTACAATCCGCGCCATCGCCGAGATGGCTGGTGTCTCGCGCACCACGGTCTCGCTGATCTTGGCCAACCGGCGGGACATGATTGACCGTTTTCGCCCGGAAACGGTCGATCGTGTGCGAAAAGCCGCCGAAACCCTTGGATACCGGGCCAACTTGCTGGCGCTCAGTCTCCGAAGCCCCCGTCCGTCGTTTTTCGCCCTGGTTCTCCGAGGCCCCGGCCAAGTCGACCCCGATTCGGTTTCATGGCATCATCAGGCTTTTGAAGGCATGTTTCTGGCCGGAGCGCTCGAGGCCTCACGGGCTCTCCGATTGTATCCTGTTGTCGCCACGCAAGATCTGCCCAAAACAGAAGATTCGCTTCTTGCTTTGACCGAGGTGCTGGAGGGCGGCGTTTTCGGCGCCGTGATCCGGTCTCCGGTCGCGGTTTTGCACGAGCCGTTGAGCCGTCACATTCAACAAGGCATGCCGATCGTGACGGTATTCCCGGAGCGTCCCGACCTGTACCCCACGAACGTCATTGACTTGGACAACGCCGCCACGGGCGAACTGGCAGGCCGTTTGCTCCACGAGGCGGGGCGGCGCCGCTGGCTGTTTCTGTTGCAGGCAGATGTTTGGGAGGCGTTACGCATCCGGCTGGCAGGTCTTCGGCGGTCCGCTGAACAAGCGGGATCATCGCTGGAGGAGCTGGTTGTTCCGGCCCACCTTGCGGAAGCTGACGTGCCCGGTTGGCTGGCCGCGAGGCTCAAGGATATGAAGATCGACGGGGTCTACGCACCGTCGGCTCTCTCAGCGGTGCGAGCGCTTTATGCCTGCACGGCCGGGGGGCTGAGAGTCCCTGAGGACGTCTGCGTCGTCGGCACCGATGCCGCCTTGTGGCGAGCCCGCGGGTTTCCGATCATCACGTCGATAGACGTTTCGTGGTTCAGGGCAGGCGATCTGGCAGTCCGCCGAATGGCGGAACTACGAGACAGTGGAGAATCGTTCTTCGAGAACGTCTGCCTCCCGCCGATTGTTCATGCGGGCGACAGTTGTCCGAGCAACCTGAGCGGACCGGTCACGGCAACTGCCGGTGAACCACAGCGGGTTTGAGCAGGCGCGTCAATTCGATCCATGATTCGCAACCGATTGCATACCACTCCGTGATCCTGGTTGCCTCCGTGACCGACGAAACGATTCGCCTCCACCCGCAATGGTGCGATACGGCGTCAGCCGTCGCGCGTGTACCACCCCGAAAATCATACCGAATCGCTCAACGAGCTGACCTATGGGTTCGACATGCAGTCGGGCTCGGCGGGAATACCCGAACCCGATAGGCACCCGATGAAAATCGCCATATCGTCGGCGTCCACGTCGCTGTCGTTATCGAGACGGGCATCCTGACAGTCGGGCAAAATCTGGGCGACTTGTGAGCCGCTGAGACACAATTGCAGGTGCGCGAAATCCACCTGATCCACATCCGTGTCGTCGTCGTAATCAACGACCAGAATCGCGCCGGGAACCACATGAGCGATGAAATTGTCGACTCGGGCGCCTCGCATGTTGGCGTCGGTATTGAACATCTCATGGTAGCCGACGCCGTAATAACCGCGGGGATGTGAACTGTCGCGCACGGTGCAGATGGCGGTGTCATCCAGCCGATAGCGGATACGATCGCCGTAGGCGTCGATTCGGAACCGATGCCAACCGGTCAGCGGCGTCCCGGGCACATCGGCCGCAAAGTCGGTCCACATGCCGTTTACGTACTTGCCTGCCTTGATCAAGCCGGTATCTGAGGCATACAGAAGGGCATAGCAGTTGCCCTTCCCGAAGCTGGACAGTCCCATCGCGCCGGTGCCGCTGTCCCGGGCAATGATGCCGCTCAGCTCGTACCCGTCGGCCGCCGCCTCCGGGCGGTATTCGCAGTAGACATCGGCCTCCACCGTGTAGTCGGTGTCGCCGAAGTCACCCCGCCGGACGGAATCGGCCCCGCCGTACCTGTTCATGACCTTCAGCACGTATCCATCACCACCGGGTGACGTCGGCGAGAAAGACACAACGTCTGCATAACAGAACTTGTCATCCCATCCGGCCAGACGCCCGGCGGGTCCGAATGAGTCCGTAAAAGGAAACACGCTCGCGGTGCTCTGTTTGACCAACATGATCGCGTTGGCAACGGGGCGCTCGCTGCCGTCCGAGGGGACGTTTCGGATCGCCCCGTTGACAACCATGGTCGATGAGCCGCCGCCGTCGTAGTTGACTGCTTCCGTCGCCCCGAGCGTACCGACCAGAAAACTGGCCATTTCCTGAAAGGTCATGCCGACGCTTGCGGCCGACCGGCCGTCGCACACCACCTGGAACCAGTAACTATCATTCCAGGCCAAGACCGTCCGCGGGTTTCGGCCGTAAGGCGCCGCGCCCGATTCCAGATTCGCCCATCCGGGCGTGTAAGCAGCGCCATTGCGAATGACCCACCCGATGCCCGTTAAAGCGTTGTCCGAGTCGTTGAACTCCTCCGCATCGGTCGCGAACCGCATCCGAAGACGGTCGCCGACGTGGGCGTGGCTGACAATCTCGCTCTTGGTGCTGCCCCACGCGGACAGGACCATGCCCCCGACCGGAATGGCGGCATTCCCTTCCGTGGGCGTGTGCACCGCGCTGATGATTCCCGACACCTCCTTGTGGCTGCGCATGGGATAGCTGACGTCGTTCAGGACGACTTCCACCGCCATGGAGGGAGTGATGAAACTGCTGCGCGTTGAGCTGTCAAAGTGGGGCGTGAACGCCGCCACGCCGTTGATCGGGACCAGCGGCCCGTTCATGTAGAAATTGTACTGATTCAGCGGCATCGAGTGGCCGTCGGCGAAGGTGAGAGTGCCGAGCACGTGGTTGAAATTCGTGCGAACCACCGGCCGCCGCGACGGGCCGACCATGACGGTGTGATACTGGTACGAGCTGTTGAACGCCGGGGTATCCAGCATCTGGCCGTCGGACTGGCCGATGCCGATCAATCGGGGAAGGTTAACGCCGTCGAAATACGAGCCGTTGACCGCCGATAGTACGTCGTGTTCCGGGGGGTTGTCGTAGCGACCGGCAATCGTGCTCGTCCCCTCACGAGCAGTGTAGTTGCGCTTACCCTGGGCCCAGCCCACCTTGAGCTTGTATTCTGAGTGGAGCCGCTCCGCCGCCACAACGTGGACCATGTTGGGACCGGCAACGTTGTAGACCGTGTAGGTGACGCCCGGGGCCAACTCCTCCGCTTCGGCCGGTGCGGCCGAGACCACAACCCCGACCAGTCCGGGCAGCATGGCGACCAATCGCCTCACCAACTTGTTCCCGAGCGCATCCACGTCCCCCCCACTCCCGGACCCGCGCCGCTCTCAGCCCGATCAAGCGGCGGCAACAGGTCAATCAAAGCTGATATCGCCTTTCCGGCTGCCAAACCACAGCGGGATCACAGGCGAGGGCTTGTTGGTCGGTACGGTCGGGTGCATCCTGAACATTTCCCACCAACCCATTCGCTCGACATGGGCGTCCAGAAAACCGGCGTTCATTCTCTCCCGCGGTTGATAGTCCAAGTCCCGGGAGTTGCCAAGCGATCCGGTCTGCGGCGGCGCAGCCGGCCAGGCACCGCCCGTATAGTTGCCAATCCATTCCGCGCCTTCGATGCCCTCCCTCTTGACAAGGCCGCCGTGTCGGAACCGCAGGGCCCTCGCGAGGTTGTCGGATGGGTAGTTGGAACCCAAGGCCTCGGCGAAGATGCCGAATTTCGCCCCTTCGACTATGAGGACGGGGGTACCCCTGGCATTTTTGAAGCCCGCGCTGGCATTCGCCGAAAAGCTCATCCAAAGAATGGGCACGGTCTTGATCACCCCGCTGGACGACACGTTCTGGGCGATGATCTCACCCTTGTAGGTCATGACATCATGACGCCACGCGGTGGAGCCGGGCTTCCACATCTTGGCCGGAGCAAAAGTCTCGCGACTCGCAACCGTGTATTGTATCAGAAAGTCCCCGTCGTTGTCCGAGTAAGCATCGCCGCCGAAGAGCGTTTCATCCACTTGGTCTTCTATGTCCGTCGTCCAGGTGCTGCCATTGCGAGCCAGACGACAGAAGATGGCATCGCCGGTAGTGACGCCACGGTAGTCCGTCCCCGCCGCATCGCTGTACAGCCTGTCCTGCACTGCGGGTATGGGACGCGGCTTGGGGTCAGATGGGCAGGTGAACAACTCCGTTTGCCCTTTGTTCTGCTTGAGCGAGTGCACGGCCCAGCCGAAATTCGTGCTCCAGTACTCTTTGCGCATCTGCGTCTCGGCCTGCCGCAACACGACGCCCTGAATGCCCTGGCGCATGTTGCTGGCGCACACGGCGGCCTGGACCTCCTTGCGGGCTCTTGACAACGAGGGCAGTAGAATGGCAATGAGAAGAGCGATGATCGCGACAACGACCAGGACCTCGATCAACGTAAATCCGGTTCGCAAAGGGCTTTTCATGTGTCTGCTCCCGACGGCACAGGGGACGGGTCGTAGCAATGCTACCACCCCTGTATTGTATCCCTGCCCTGATGCTGCCTCAAGGACTGCGCCGATATCTTGTTGATTTCACCGTCGTGGCTCTTACGATGCGCCGGGAGGCATCTGCCCCACTCGGCGGCAAGCGCAAGATCGGCCTCAGTCGTCACACTGCGGCTCGGCTGGGACGCCCGGACCGGAGGCACATTGCTCCAACCTCGCAAAGTCGTCCCCGTCAATGTCCCCGTCACCGTCCCAGTCGAGGCAACCGCATCGGGGGCGATCGAACAGGCCGCCTGGGTCACCCACACCCGTGTAGCAGCTCTGGAAGAATGCGAAATCCTGCTGGTCAACGTCGCCGTCACCCACCAATTCGAGACCGGAGTCCCCGGCCACGTCGAATACGGGGTCGCCGCACCCCACCTCCAGCGTGATGCCCATCACGACCAGTTCACCGCCGAAGTTTTCGACGTCGCCCAGGCCAATCCTGATCTGGGTCAGCATCCGAGACCGATCGACATCCATCGGATGAACGAAGAGAAACGCGCCGCCGTGATCGCCGCCGTTGTTTGCGGGTCCCCATCCGCCGGGGGCCAGCCCGTCCGAATTCAGCCGCTCAAAGCCGATGACGTCCGTGCTCTCGCTGCGCAGGCGCCCATCGACGCCGACCGCCAGGGAACCGGCGTCACCATCCTGGTTAAACCAGTCGTACAGATTAGCCTCAGTAACTACGGAAGGCCCATCGCTGTAAACCATTTCAACCCGCAGTTTCCCGGAGCTGCCACCGCCCTTGGTTGTCAGAACATAGAGCCGGCTGAACCGTCCCGAGATAAACTCACGATTGGGTACCTCATTGAGGGTGAACACGTTGTACTTGCTGAAGGCGCCAACTGCATCAGTTCGCCACTTCATTGTATTGAAGCCGTCATAGCGAAGCTTGAACGAAACCTCGCCCGTTGGTAATTGGGCGGTGTAGATTGCGTACTCCGGATGCGTCACGTCATACGGCAACCCCGGTGAAAGAGGAAGGACGTTCGAGTCGAACTGGCTGCCCACCGAGATGCAGGGCCATCGGTAGTTTTCCACGGCCAGCGTGTTTCCATCGATGTTTGCCTCATAACCCCGCCCAAAACCTTCGCCGATGGTATACAACGGATCGGAGTTGCCGACACAGCGCAGGTCAACCGGTCCCTCTGAGACCGGCGGATCGCACGTCCGTTCGACGGGAAAAGCCTCCGTGATCCGCAGAGCCGATACGCCGTATTTCAGCCCACTCCAGCTGAAGTCCATATACAGATCGCTGCCCTTCTTGAGCCAGAGATACGGCCCCGCGGCGCCGGCATCGCACCCGGGACCATCCGGAGAATGTGGCCCCGGGCCGGCCTGCACCCAGCGGCCCTCAAACTCATCTGCCGGCAGCGGCATGCGAGCGATCCACTCAGTCCTGGCCGGCTGGCTCCAGGGCACCATGGCCGCGTTCCAGTCAGAGGGCGTATCCACGCCGTTAATGTAAACATCGATCTGCTTCCATGATCTCGGGTCCCCCTCCCCAAGGTAGGGAACCCAGGCCTCGACCGTGTAGAGACGAGGCTGCGAGGGAATATCCGCATCCAGGTCAGGAGGCGTGCCCCCGGGAACGTCCGACCGCTCAACTCGCCAATACGCTCGAGGCCAAGTCTCATCGGCGTTGTATTCCCGCCAGTAGTAGCGGCCGTCCAATGGGTAACTCCCAAGATGGATTCCGTCATCGTACCCACCGGTTGGAACCATATGCCAGCCGCTTCCCTGAAGCTCGCGAATGCGGAGCACCCAACTGCGCAACCGGCTAACGCTCACCGAGACGCCGTCGGGGTCGGTGAGGCCGCCGTCGTTCGTCGAGGTGATCGTCGCCTCGCCCAGGACACCAAGCCGAACGTTAGCGGTTTGTTGAGTGGCACCGCCCTGAGGAAAACTCAGCACGAGAACGCCGCCGCTGCCGCCGGTGAAATCCGCGACCGCCGGGTTGTCGCTGGTCAGCGTGACTTCTACGGTCCGAGTATCGTTGGTGCCCGGGCTGATGGACACCGTAACGGGGCGAGTTGTGCCTGGGGTACCGGTCAGAGACGCCGGCGCCAGCGTCACGGCACCGGTCTCCACAGTAACCGGCAACGTGTCGTCCACGAGTTCGGCGTCGTTGTTGCTTGAAATGGTGGCGGTGCCGGCCTGGCCGATGTCGATCTGGATACCTTGCTCGGTAGTCCCGCCCTGCGGAAAGGTCAGCACCAAGACGCCGCCGGTCGCACCCACCAGGTCGGCCACGGCCGGGTTGTCACTGGTAAGGGTAACTTGGACCGGCGCATCAGCGTTGCTGTCCGCCGGGATCTTCACCGTCCCGCTTACGGTCGCGCCACCGACCACAGTGTTGATCACGCCAGGTGAGATGTTGACGGCATTAGGCGGACCTTCCTCCACAAGCATGAGCCCGGCCGGGCCGTAACCGCTGTCCGCTTTCATGCCTGCCCGGTACGCCTCGGGAACTTCGGCGGGGGTGGCGGCGCGGAAGTGAACGCTGAACTTGCCGTCCGGGCCCGGCGCAATACCCGTCCACATGGCCACGAACCCTTCGACCGTGTTGTAACCGCTGTCCTGGCTGACCGAGGTAGGACTGACCTGGTAATTGCCAACGCCGACGCTGCATGCATAGGTGGCAATAGTTGAATCAGCGTTGACCAGCGAGATGTTGGCCCACCGCTTATTGTCGTAACTTGGTTCGCCACGGTCGGTGAAGGTCGCGACGGTATAAGTTTTGTTGACGTCCAGGCCGCTGAATTCCATGGTGAAATACCACCCGGTCGAGGGCGCCATCACCTTGCCCCGACCGGCCACCTTGCCGCCGAAAATCGTTAAGGCGTCCCCGCCGCTGATTTCAGCGCTCGGACCAGTGCCATCTGTCGAGAGACCGGACCGGGTTATGGTCATGGTCGGCGTGACGGTCGCACCCGTGGCATAATCCTTCAGCGCATACGTGCCGGCGTTCTGATTCTGCGTCACGTTGGTGGCGCCGGCAACGTAATCCGGCACAAAGTCGTTGTAAGCGGTGAACTGTGCTCGGGCCGCAAGAGTCCATCCCAAGAACACCGCAATGACCAGGATGCCGCAAAACCCGTTCTTGATTCGACACGATGTATGCATGAAAACCTCCTTCCCGGTATCTGCGCCGGTTCGCTGATTCATTCACACAAAAGGGTCACTGTGACACTTGCTCCGTGACTCCACCACACGAATCTCTACGGTCGCAACCGGGCGCATTTCGGCGCACGTTTCTGGATCGCAGTGCGGCTTGGTTGCGGTCGCCTCACGCCGGTTCGGCAGAACCCCGAGCACCGGCGATGCTCAGCCGTCACGGATCGCATCGGCCGTAACCGCAAGATCCGAGGCACTGTCTTTGAAATCGTCCGTGAAGACCTCCGCAGCCCGGCCCGACGGAGTCATGCCTATCACAAACAGGACCGCCTTCTCAGCCCGGGTCACTATACTCCTCTCTTGCATCGTCCTTGCTAGGAGCCGTCACACGCCGGGTCCGCTGGTATCCCCGGCCCCGAGGCGCATTGCTCGAAAACCACGAGGTCGTCACCATCCACGTCCTTGTCCGCGTCGGCGTCCATGCAATGGCATGCAAGTTCATCAAACAGACCCACATTGCCGCTTCCGGTGTAACACGTCTGGAAGACGCCGAAGTCCGCCTGGTCCACGTCCCCATCCTCATCCGCATCCATTACCACCTCGGAACAGGGATCCGGGGTGAAGGTCAACGCGACCTCGTCGTACCAGAACTCCTCAAAAGTATTGGTCAGGTGGCTCTCGGTCAGCAGGGCCGGGTCGCCGCCCAATTCCAGCCAACTGACGTCGATGCCGCTACCGGAACCCGAATCGCGACGGCCTTGGGCGATCACCACATCGTTGACCAGAAACTCGACGTCGCCCACCGCCCCGGTGTACGGATGAACCACAATCTCCATCTTCCGCCAGCCCGGCATGCGGGCCGCCGAGGTCACGTTCCATCCGTCCGTCTTCGTGGCCCACGCCAGATGCGTCCAGCTCTGTTTCGAGTTCACACCCAGGACGTAGTATTCCGTGCGGTATGGTTCGGTGAGCACCAGCCATCCATGGACGTCGAAGTTGGGGCGAGAAGGAGGCCCCCAGGGATCACAGTCGCAGAGGATCTGAGCAGGGTCATACTGCCACAAGGTAAGCCGCAAGTCACCCACGCCAACGGGCGGGGTGAAGGGATGGAGGATGGTGTGCCAGTACGGGTCCGCAATCGGCTGCCGGCCCGAACGAAGACCCGAGAATACGATCCCGCCATTGGCTGCATCCGGCCAACTCTCGAACTTGTAGGGCCCCCAGCAAGAGCTGAATTCATTCATGCGGGTCCAGTCGCACGGCAGAAGAACGGGGTCATCGGGGCAGGTCGTACGATTCCCGGGATGGTCGCAGGCTATCCACTCCGCCGTCCAATTCCAATGGTCCGGCGTCGGTTCAAAGTCTTCGTGGAACGGAAGGTCGTATGTGATGCCCCAGGCTGGAGCGGCGCCGGCAACCACCGCAACCACGGTGATGCATCTGGACACCCGTCGCTGCGTTACTCCCATCGGCAAACCTCTCAAGTCCCCTACGAGCCTCTGTGCCCCTCAATCACGGATAGGCCAAACCGTCGTCGCATGCTGGGTCTGCGACCACACCCGGCCCGGACACGCATTGTTCAAAGGCGGCCATGTCGTCGCCGTCGACGTCCGTGTCGCCGTCGCTGTTCATGCACCGGCAGGTCAAACAGTCGAACGGGCCGCCATCGGCACCCGTGAAACACGCCTGCATGACGGCGAAGTCCGCCTGATCCACGTCACCGTCACCGTCGGCGTCAAACCGCAACTGTGGATTGACACACGGCAGGCTGCTCGTATCGACGGTGAGGGCTATGTCGTCAAACCAGAAATGCTCGTACGAATATGGAGGTTTGTATGACGTCCCATCAGCGGTCTCGGGAAAACGCGTCCCAAGCTGAATTCGAACGAGATCCACCCCGCGACAATCGGTGCCACCCTGCCGGCGTCCCTCGCCGACCAGCACCCCATCGATGAAAAACCGGATGTCACCAACTCTACCAGTGTAGGGGTATACGACGATTTCAACGTGACGCCACGTTTGAGCACCGTGGCAGACATAGTCGGCTTTGCGGGGTACGTCGGTGAGATGCCAGCCATCAGACTTGGTTCGCCAGCGATAGAACTTCTGAATGGGGTCGCTTGGGTTGTTCGACGTCGGTGATTCCACGCCAATGAAGGCATAGTCCTCATACGGGTAAATCTCATGATAAACGCGGTCCCCGATCCTGGTGATCACCGGCTCGCCGGGCAAAGAGGTGAGCCCGACCATCCCTCGGACAGGCCAGGTGGACGGCGTGCACAGAGGTCTCTCGGCGTCTTCCCAAACCCAGGCGCTCAGCCGCAGAATCCCTGTCCGGGGTTCAAACTCGTGGTACGAAGCATAGGGATACGGATTGTTATCGACCTCAAATGCGGCTCCGCCAATCGACGGATCTCCCATTTGTCCGTCGTTGGAAGGCGTGTGGTTTTTCTGATGCCCAGGGTCACTGCCGATCAGCGGCTGTAGAAGGTACCCGTTGATCATTCCAGGGACCGCTGACCAATGGGTCCCCGACACTGCGCCACCAGGGTCACCGTCGTCGAAATCATCATTAAAGACAAGTGTCTGAGCCAGAACATGCGTCGATACCGGACCCGATGCGAAGCCCGAAAGCAAGACAGCTATCACAGACAACGATCCTAAGGCGGACCGCCTTTTTGCGGGCCGCAACCCGAGCGCTCTGCGATCCGGAAACATGAGCGCAAAATGCGCACCAGTCCCGATGGAAGAGACTAACACTCGCTTCATGGCCGTTTCCTTTTGTGCAGCCAACGTGTTCCCCACCTTCTCCATGTGAGACGAGGGCAGAGCAGGAGCCCGTCATGCCCCCGCTCTGCCGTCATTCTGTTCTGGTCAAAATCCCGTCCGCCGTGGTGATGCCTCTGCTTGGCTACAGCGGGTTGCGCTTACGGCCCAGAAGCATCGGAGCCCCCAGCAGCAGCAACAGTGCGCTGGCCGGCTCGGGCGTGATCTGCGTGACGCGAAGGGCACTCCATGTCCGCTCGATCGACCAGCCGAAATCCCACTTGGCATACAGCCACGAGGGCGAACCATGGCCGCCCAGCCACATGTAGATGCCGCTGGCGCCGGCATTGTAGTCCGCGCTTTCGGGCGAATGGGGGCCGGGCCCGGCGGATACCCACGTGCCCGCCGCACCCGCATTGCTGCCGACATACTGATGGTTCGTTCCCCACGCCCCGACCCACGGAATGAGCGACTCCATCGGCCATGTCTCGCCGTCAACGCCCTTGATCTGCGACTCGATGGGCTGCCAGTCCATCCTGCCCGGCCAACTCGTGGGAGTGAATGCCTCGATCGTATAAAGCTCGGTCGTGGATGGCACAGGATTCCCCATGCTGCCGATGCCACTCAACTCCCAATACACCCGGCGTACGCCGTCTATTCCCGAACCCTGCCATGCACTTGCGCCGCCGTAGCCCGCGCCCGGAACCTCCGTCCATCCGCCGCCATCACGATGGTGAATCGGGAGGATCCAGGTCTCCCCGACGGCGCCCATGGTCGCGGTCGCCAAACAGGCCAGGATCAGAGCAATCATGAATAGGCTTCTCATAGATACCTCCTCACATTTGAAGACACTCAGGCGTCTGAGACACGACGCCGTTTCCAGATCCGATCGGCAGCCCACCCCGCTGGTGGCGCTTGTCCGAACTCTTTTCTTAGGATTTCCTGGGGCACCCAGGCGTGAGATACGGTCTTTCGCCCCTACCCTCCTGTGAAAGCGCGAAACCGGTCCTCCCCCATACTCGTTTGCCCCCGGGGACGTGCCATCCGCAAAGGATCGCAAGCCCGAGGTTGCATCATAACTCCACCGTCTGGAATGGTCAAGACAAAATCGTTCACAAAATGTTTGTTGGCAAAGGATTGCGAGCATCCGGAGACCGCGTTCAATCGATCTTCCGCGTTGTTAGCTCGATTCACTACGTCCAGCCAAGACAACACACTTTATCTTTTGCCTGTGTGGCCGGGCCCGTCGACACCGGGGAAGGATCGTCGCATCTTGCCTCGATTCCGGGAATCTCGTATCTATGCGAACCGTCCGCAAGGCCGTTCAGCGTTGCTGGGCCAAGGTGGTTAATGGAACCTTATGACCAGAGATCGGTGCGGCCGGGGCAGGTTTGCGCGCTTCCGCGTGGTTGGATTGTGGCCCGCAAGAGGGCGGTCCGTTTGGAGAGCATGAAATGCTTGGAACATGGTCAAGAGTGGTATTACTGATATGGGCCTCGCCGGTTCTTGCACAATGGCAGCTCGTGTCCCCGCACGACCGGCGGGAATCCGCGCCGCCGGCCGCGGGGACGGGCTCGCCGGCGATCCGGCCCGGCGATTCCATCCCTCATGACGACAAGTTCCGCTGGCTGATCGCTGATCTGGCCGTTCCGGAGACCATCGATGACAAGGCAGCGGCAGACCTGCCTGTCGGACTGCAGATCAGCGCCGGCGACGGCGGCGAGATCTGGGTCGACGGGCGGCTCAAGGTCCGCTACGACAACGACCACCCCGGCCTGGTGGTCATCTCCGAGCGAGCGGTTCCGGGCACGACGGTTCACCTGGCCGTTCAGGTATATGCGAAAGTCCAAGGTGGCGACACATTCGATGAGGCCAGATGGGTGTTGCTGGATCCCAAGCGGGTCGAGAGTCGCCTGGTTCTGACCGCCAATCCGCGTCGTCTTCTTGGGGACGTTCCCAACGGCATCGTCGGATTGAGTCAGGGCGGCGGCCTGGCGGACTACGAGGACGCGACCGCCCGCAAGCTGCGCGAGGGCGGCTTCAAGTGGTTTCGGATGGACAACATCCTGACCGGAGTCGTCAGGCACGCTGACGACGGTGCCCTGACCTACGACTGGACCGACTTCGACCGCCGCGTCGACTTCATCGTTGATAAGATGAAAGCCGATCCGATCTTCGCGGTGTCTTATATGCCGCTGCCGTTCGACGCGGTTCGCAATGACGACCGTCAGAGTGCCCCGAAGGATTATTCGTTGTGGGAGGACCTTTGCTACCGGGCAGCCAAGCGATGCATCGAACGGGGTAAGCGTGTCCCCTTTTGGGAAGTCTGGAATGAAGTCAACAGCGGCTGGCTCAAGCCCGGGCCCGACGACAAGGGTGACCATCCCTTTAGGGACATCTACAAGCAGGCCCTCGACGGCCAGGACGGTGAGGCCGAGACCGTCCGCCGCTTCGAGGCTTACTGCAAGCTGTATCGTGCCACCGCTCGCGGGGTACTTCGCGCCGATCCCAAGGCCGCGATCGGCGGGCCGGCGCTGGCCAGCGGTCCCTTCGAGTCGAAACAGTTCGGGCACTGCGCGAACGGCAAAGGGTTTGCCCGCGGCCTGATGCTCTGGTGCCAGAAAGAAAGGCTCCCTTTGGATTTCGTCAGTTGGCACGAGTACTTCCACCCGGCCGACGTGATCCGCGGACAGGCAGACGCCTTCCGGAAGTATCTCGCCGACTTCCCCGAGCTTAAGAAGACCGTTCGGTCATTCATGATCACCGAATGGAATCAAGCCTGGTGGGCCGACCGCCCCCAGGACCACGAAATCGGCGCCGCCTATTGCGCCGACTGCATCGTGCGAGCGTTCATCCCCGGCAGGATCGACCACCCTTGCTTCTTCTATGTCAAACAGAACGACATGAACTTCCGCGGCGATTTCAGCCTGCTCATGGCCGACAATGTGCCCAAGGCCTCCTACAACGTGCTCAAGATCTTCAACCGGCTCTCCGGGCGTTGGATCGAGTTGTCGGGCGGTGACGGAGAAGTCGCCGGCGTCGCCGCGTGGGATGAAACCCAAGGAAAACTAGCCATCGTTCTGGTGAACTTCCAGTATCGTCATGGTATCCGGCGACATGTTCGAATCCGCGTCGAACCGTTACCCGACCCATTGAACAACGGTACCTGGCGAGAGTGGATCGTCGACGCGACTCGCAGCAACATCTGGAACGATCCGGGCCGGCCCCAGAAAGCCGAACTGACCGAGAGCTCTCACGGCCGGATCACCACCGCGAAGCTGGAACTCGACAGAACGCTGGAACCCAACTCGGTGACGCTGATCGAGGCCCTCAGGCCCGTGGAAAAGCCCTGACGCCCGGAAGACTCGGATTCCGACAACCCGCAACACAAGCCATCCATCGAGAGGTTCACATACGTGGCAACGATTCGGTCTTTCCCGACCGTCAAGCAGTCCCGTCTCGAGTGACCGCGAACACAGCGTTTGAAACCAGCCGGCATCGCGGAACGGCTGCAAAACGTTGACTCCACGACCGCGTTCGAGTACACTGTAATCGCGTGGAGACGTGTTAATCGCGACCCGGTGGATCGGCGGCTGCGGCTCCAGGGCCCTATTCAAGCCCAGCCCGAGGGCCAAACGCAATACGCCTCGCGAGCCCACTGGCAAGACAATGCAGTTCGGGGTCTCCGCGACGGCAGTGTTGATAGGCACATCATCACAATCGTACGAGGGAGGGCAAATCATGCGATACCCGATTCCAATCGCGGCTTTGGCTGTCGTGGCACTTTTCGTCGTCCCGGCAGCCGCTCAGACAATTGAGGCGGAGATGATCCTCGAGGCATTTGACGGCTGCGGATGTAGCCCCCCGAGCCCGCCCTTGTGCTCGGAACCGCACCAACTCAAATGGCCTTTCAAACGTGACTGGTGGGGCTATCAACTGAACACCACCGGACCCACGGTCGCCGGCGTCATGCCGAGCGGGTGGTCGCACATCACCAGCCTTGGCTCGATCGAGGTGACGTTCTCCGAGGCGGTGACAGGCGTAACCGCCGGCTTGCTCGAAGTGCACGATGAGAACGAGAGCTGGACGGCCACAAGCGTAAGCGGCAGCGGTGCGGGGCCGTACATCTTCACCGGACCATGGAATCCTGACGACGAGGTCGTCCGAGTCGAGCTGAACGCCGGTTCGATCGGCGGGCCCAGCGGCAACTTCGGCGGGCATTTCTGGACGTATGTGAAGAACAGACCCGACTGGGTCACTGTGACCAGTGTGATGCCGGCAAGGGCCTCGTCGATTGCCGGCCTTGACTCGGTGCAGGTGACCTTTTCAACGGAAGTGCAGAACGTGACGGCGGGGCATCTCACGGTCAATGGTTCAGCGGCTACGAGCGTGACCGGCAGCGGTGCGGGCCCCTACACCTTCACCGGCTACAACCCTCCGTCCAACGGGACCGTTTTCGTACAGTTGCGCCCCGAGAGCTTCAAGGACAACCGCCCCACGATTCGGGCCGCTGCACCTATTGACTGCAATTGCCATGATGCCGCCTCAAATGATCCTTCTGTGGCGGGTTGCAGCGCGGGTTCCGCCTGGCCGCACCCGTACCCCAACGGGAGTTTCTGGAGCGCCAACGACAAGATCGACCAGGACTGGTCCAGCCAGGCGTTTCCTCTCAACTTCCTGGGCACCAACCAGATCAAGAACGGCAGCGAGCTCGACTATCCGCCCAACCAGGGATCTCAGGGCTTCCAACTGTTTGACACCCAAAGAACTCTCTACAACTCAGGGGAGTTCGGGGCCCTCGGCTACATCAACCCCGACAATCCGCAGGACAGGGGTCCGTTCGGATCGGGGCGGATTCATGTCGATCAGATCCGGGCCGAATTCAATGCCCGTTTCCCCGATGTCCCGCTACCCGAGCCGATTCCGGGTCAGCCGGCGTATCTCGAGTTCGATGTCAGGCGGGACCAGAACAATGACTTGGTGATCGTTCTTGAAGCATACGCCGGGGGCATCCGGCCTTCGGGCGTCACTTTCTCCTTGACCCCGGAAGCAGAGCGGACGGTCATACCAGACGACCCGGGGAACTGGCACACCTATCGCATCGGTACGTTCAGCAGCTTCCCGGACAGTTTCCGGTTCCTGATCATCATGTGGCTGCGCAATCCCACGCATCCGGCCGGGTACCCGTGGACGGCTCCCGGCGACGTGCAGTGCTACATTGACAACGTCAAGCTCGTTTATCGGGCTGAGCCGTTCCCCGAAAACTGCAGTAATAAGCATGACGATGACGGCGACGGCCTGATCGACTGCGAGGATGACGATTGTTACCACGATGCGGCGTGCCCGTGCAATGAACTCCTGGTCTTCGACGTCGACGAGGACGGCGACGTGGATCAGGCAGACTTCAGCCTGCTGCAGAGCTGTCTTACCGGGACAGGCGATCCGGGCGGCGCGTTCAGATCGCTGCCGGAGGCCTGCAGGTGCCTTGACATCACCGGACCGGGCAACGAGCCGGATAACGCTCTTGACCAGCAGGATCTTGTCGCGTTCGAACTCTGCGCCAGTGGCCCGGGAATACCCGCAAACCCCGCATGCGACGATTGATGCGCAGCCCGGACCGACGATACTGAAACGGCCGGCAAGATCGAGATAGCAGGTACCGCAGAGGTTCAATTCGATCGGTTGAGGAGTAGGGCTTGGCGGATTCTCGAGAACCGAGGCGCACAAGATGGTGATCGATCGACTCCACCTGCTTGCGTGGACTCTCCTGGTCGTTGCCCCCACATCGCAGGCGGCCGAGCCGGAGCACTGGCGGTTCGGCGTCGGCGTCGCCACACAGAATATGATCGACGGGCAAACCACGACCAACTTGGAGGACTTCGACAGCTACCGCCCTGCCGACGAACCGTGGAACGTCCTTGGTATCGGGTGGTACTTCAACTGGAACTGGCGACAGGGGATCGTCTGTGACGCATCGCGCAACCGCTGCGTCGAGTACATGCCGCTGGTCGGGGGCTGGGGGCCCGGGGTGCATCCCACGTTGTCGCAGATCGCGGATCACCTCAATGCGAACCCCGGCCTGTACCCCGACGGCACCACGTGGCTGATCGGAAATGAAATCATCTTGGATGATCGGCGCACCCCCCTGCAATATGCCCGGGATTATCACACATATTATCACGGTCTTAAGGCCGTCAACCCGACTTTCAAGGTGGCCAACGGATCCGTCATCACATCCATCTACTACAACTACACGGGCTTTGTCGGCACGCCCTATGAACTGCTCGACGCCGTCTGGAACGCCTATCTGAACGAGTACGGAGAAACCTGGCCGGTTGACGTGTGGAACATCCATCCCTACGTCTGGACGAAACCGACGTTGAAGGCGAAACTCGATGACTTCGCCAACCAGCTCAGCACCTTCCGCGACTGGATGGCCGCCAGGGGACAACAGGACAAGGCCCTGATCATCACTGAGTACGGCCTGCTGAATTACCACGAGCCGCAATGGATGATCGATTACCTGCTCGGCTCATTCGAAATCCTTCTGTCGACCGGACATGGCAACGGCATGACCAGCGACGAGGGACGATGGGTGCAACGCTGGGCGTGGTTCGTCAATAACATGCATGTCTGGACGGCGGGTGGTGCGATACAGTGGGAACATTGTGCCCTTCATGACGCCGAGGTTGATCTTGACGGCGACGGCGAAGTCTTCGACTTACGACCGCTGGGCCGGGCGTTCGCCGATCATCCGAAATTCGACAACTGCCCGAGCACTTGGAATCCACTGCAACAGGACGTAGATGGCGATGAACGGGGCGATGCCTGCGACAACTGCCCGTTGTTGCCAAACGCGGACCAGGCAGATGCGGACGGCGATAACTGGGGAAATGTCTGCGACGGCTGTCCGGACGATCCTTTCAAGGCCGTTCCCGGTTTCTGTGGTTGCGGTATCCCGGACGGCGACGCCGATGGCGACGCGGTCATGGATTGCGTCGATGAATGTCCGGACACGCCCCCGGGTTCGCGCGTGACGCTGAACGGATGCCCCACCGCCAGAGCGGACCTCGACCGCGATGGGGACGTGGATCAGGTCGACTTCGGCCTGTTTCAGGCCTGCCTGTCAGGGGCGGGCATATCGGCAGCGGACATGAGTTGCGCGGCGGCGTCGTTTGACGAAGATGACGACGTGGACAGCGACGACTGTGCCGTGTTTCGCCTTTGCCTCAGCGGTCCGGACAGCCCCTCGGACCCTGCTTGCGGACGCAGCCAGTGACGCAATGAACGCTGGCAGATGCCGTGGGGTAGGACCGGCTACTGGAGATCGCTGATCCGCTCAAGGTGCAACGAGTAGAGCCCAAATGCCGGAAGCCAAATACGCATGAGGATGGGACTATTAGCGGGGATGGGCTTGCTTCTTGCTCGCCTGGCCACCGGCACCGGCGATGCCGCAACGATCAACATCCAGTCTATTGGCCTGAGCGGCACCCAGATCGAGTTGTACCAGCCGCTCACTGTCTCGTTCAACCTGTCGAAGTCATATCCCAATCCCTATGACCCCGACACCGTCGACGCCCGCTTCGAGTTCACCGGTCCGTCGGGCGTCACCCGGGTCATCCCGGCCTACTGGACCGAACAGACTCCGCGATGGCGGGCCCGAATCGTGCCTTTGGAAACGGGCCCGCACTCGTGTCGTATCGTGGTCAACGACTCTGCAGGTGATTCGGGCAGCGCCACGCTCTCCTTCATGGGTGTGTCTTCCTCAAGACGAGGCTTCGTCCGCATCGACCCCCGCAACCCCCGCTACCTGCGGTTCGATAACGGCGAGCCCTACCTGCCAATCGGACACAATGTCTGCTGGTACGGCTGGGATCCCCTGTTCTCCCAATGGCTTGACCGGATGAGCCAGGTCGGCGAGAACTGGACGCGATACTGGATGGTCGCCTACGTGTCACAGGACATCGAATGGGGCGGTGGCACCAGTTTCCAGCTCGGCCGCTATTCGCAGTCCAACGCCGCCCTGATCGACGGCATGCTGGAGGCCGCCCGTGCCCGCGGCATCTATGTCCAGTTATGCCTCGATTCGTTCAACGGCTGGAACGAAACGCTCTATGCCAACTGGGCCGACAATCCCTACAACGCCGCCAACGGGGGGATGTGCACGCGCCCGAACGACTACTTCGTCAACGCCGAGGCCAAACGCCTGGCCAAGCGCCGTTTCCGGTACATCGTCGCCCGATGGGCGTGGAACCCTGCGATACTCTGCTGGGAGTTCTTCAACGAGGTGGATGCCGTCGGCGGCGGAGGAGCAACCTTCTGGGGCCATGAAGCCGAAATCGCCCAGTGGCATCAGGAAATGGCCCAGTACATCCGCTCCATCGATCCGTTCGAGCACCTGCGATCAACCAGCTTCGCCGACGACGGCCCACGTTCGAGCTACGCGCCCTTCTGGCAACTGCCCGAGATGGAGATCGTTCAGGTTCATCAATACAGCACCGTTCTACCTCAGTCGCATGTCAACCTCATCCGCCAGGTCCGCCAGTTCGGCAAGCCGGTCATCATGGGCGAGGGCGACTACGCCGGCGGCCCAGACAGCCTTGACCCCAACGGGCAGAGCCTCCACGACATGATCTGGGCGGCGGCAGTCGTTGAAAGCGGAGCCATGTCGTGGTGGTGGGACAACTGGATTCATCCCAACAACCTGTATTACCGATTTGAGCCGCTGGTTGCCTTCCTCAGCAGCCAGGACTGGGCGCCGCAGCAGCTCTCGCCGCTCGCCTATACGATCCTCAGCGGCCACACAACGCCCGAGATCTACGGTTCGGGCGGGTCGAGGCATGGCTACCTCTACATCCGCAATTGGCAAGGCCCGGTCAGCGGCCTTCGCCTTCGTCTGAATCAGATCACATCGCCCGGCAACTACGTGGCCGAATACTGGGATACGAACAGCACGACGCCTTTCCGCTCGGAGATTATCCCCGGCAGCCCAAGCGGCCTCGAACTCAACATACCCGACTTCGCCCGCGACGTTGCCGCCAAGCTTAAGCAAACGGGCCCGGTGTTGAGCGCAGTCCCCACCTTGCTCACGGTCAGCAGCTTCATCGGCCACGATGCCAGGCCGCAGTCGTTCGCCATCGGCAATACCGGAACGGGAAGCACGAACTATGAGATCACGGTCGACCAATTCTGGCTCTCGGTTTCG
>Ga0116146_1000839_pt1 | contig 35432 bp, 27 predicted proteins | sample AD_JPNHG2_MetaG_FD_89748 | JGI IMG/M metagenome (GOLD analysis project Ga0116146, IMG submission 89748) | Active sludge microbial communities of municipal wastewater-treating anaerobic digesters from Japan - AD_JPNHG2_MetaG | ecosystem: Engineered > Bioreactor > Anaerobic > Digestate | place... | reverse complement strand
GGTAATACCAGTCTGTGCCCTGTGTCCCGGTATGGAATGTACAGCATGGGTTCGGGCAGAAAGGGAACGTGTCTGTCATCGGTATACCTCACAAATGGTGGATGTGTATACAAATTATTCACTTTCAATCTGTCTATCTGCATGCGGCACTTAGAAATAATTTTTACAAGCTTCGTGACACTACAGTCTGTTACTTTCTGAAAAAAATAAGTTGACAGATTGGTAAAACCGGTTTCTAATAAAAACAGCCGACCACCAATCTGGCGTGCCTGGATCCATTTTATCTGTTAAGGAGCTTTGCGTGAGAAAACAAGCATTTTATATTGTTGGTATTCTGATACTAACACTTATCGCAGTAGGTTGTTCTAGTCCGCTATCAGCAATTAGCAAAACTGAAACAGACAATGCAGAAATCGCGCATGGTGATGCAATAAGTTCACGAGCGGCACTTACAGTGTTATCACATTACTACGATAAGGGCAGTTTTAACCGAAATTACACTTCTTATAGTACTGCTTTTACTGACAAGACCGATGATGTCAATGTTGATACAGGTGCATGGATAGTTGTTAGATTTTCAAACGCTATCAACCCATCATGTTTGCCTGCATCACTCGATGCGACAGCAAACTATCCTATAAAAGTTGTACGAACAGAAGATAATCAACCGGTACTCGGAACCTTCGAACTTCGTAATGGAAACAAAGATATTGTGTTTAGGCCGGTACAACGTCACTGGCTTGAACCGCTTTCAGGTACCGAAGGAAGTAAGGCTAGCTGGCAGGGAATTAAACCCAATTATACTTACAAGGTAACTGTGAGTGGTGTTGTTGATGTGAATGGACAGACGCTTGCAAGTGCGAATACTTGGACTTTCAAGACGATAGATGTTGATTGGGGTCTATATTTCGTCTCTAAAAAACAGGCTGATGGCTATGTGTATATGGAAAAATATGTGCCAGGAAGAAACAACAGGTATTTTAATCCATCAGCAAAAACAATGATTTACACACATGGCTATGAGAAAAACGCTGTAATAAACGATTATCGTCGTGAAAATATGTTATATTTTATTACCAAAGGTTCAGGAACAATTCCTCTTGGCCTTGATACGTTACAGTATATTATTGATGATGGCTGGAACTTTGGTATCTTTTTCTGGGATCAGTTTGCTGATGAGCCCGATGAAGTAAAAAATGCAGAAGCAAAAATCTGGAAAACGAGCAATGGATTCCAGGGTATGCGCTATCGTGTGAGAACAGGTTTTGGTAAAGGAGAATTCCGTACAACAAATCAGCCGGTTCGTCCGCTTGGTGAAGAATTTTATAACATCTATATCAGTGCACTTGCTGGCAATACAGCGAATAAGAGAATCATTGCTCATTCTACAGGCGCACAACTCGGTGCGTATCTCGTTCGAGTTATTTCTGATCGGGTTACAAACGGAACAATCAGTCAGAGCTATGTTCCGAACAGGCTGGCATTGCTCGAGGGTTTTTGGTCAAAAGATGCAAAAAGCTACTTTAATGGCATCCTTGGTTGGACAAAATCGATGTGGAATGGCGAAGCCATACGCTCTATTGTAAGCACTGTAAAGAGTAGACACACTACTCTGGCAATTGAAATGGATAAACATCAAAACTATATGTGTGGTGATAGCTGGCTTGCTATCGGCGATTCGAACTATGATTTGCGTAAAATGGTCTGCGTTACCTATGTTTATCCTGATTTTATTGGCACCAATGCAACTAACGACACCGGGGACAGACACTGCTATGCGCGGCTCTACTACTTCTGGACATATGCATCGAAAATTACATCCTGGATTGAGAGTCATGGCGGGGTAACAAGCAGAACAGCTGATAGCACGATACGAAGCTACATGAATAATGGCACGAGCAACTATGTCTTTGTCCAAAGTGGCGGAAAGAATAGTGCGACGCCGCTTGATGATACCTTTTCTAGAGTGAGTTTACGTAATTATTGATTTCATATATAGTGTCACGAAGCTTGTTAAAAAACTGGGCAGCACAATATGTTGTGTATATTGTGCTGCCTAATACGATATGGTGTATCTATTTTGATACAATCGAAAATTAAGCGCTTAGAAATCAGATTTTTACAATTTTCGTGACACAAACATTATCGTGACACAAACATATCCGCAACACAAATGCTATTGTCTCAGTTTTATCGAAATAGTTACCTCGCTCGAATTGAGAACAAATGCTGCTTTAGAAAACGGTGGTGCGCTAAAAATCGCTTTTGCGTTGTTAGAAAAACCGTATGGTTCCAGTGGACCGAAAGCACCCATATCCATTTTGCCATTTCCATTAACATCATGATAGACGCTTATGGCATACGTCCCATATGGTATATTTTTAAACTCGATATAGTTAGTTTCAGCAGTTACCGTAAGGATTTCGGTTCTGTAGACCTTATCTGCTTTATCGGGAAAACCGTCGGCAGATGCAAACAATGCAGCATACAGTGAGCCGGTGAACTTTTTGCAGGGTGAAACTTCAACGATAATTGTTCCGGTCGAATCACCTCCTATCAATGTGCTCATGCAAATACATGTACACAACAGGCTTAGGAATCGTTTCATGCTTTCCTCCAATCGTAGTGATACCGCATATTCAAATCCATGATTTTTTCTCTGCTGACCATATAATATACTGATAGCACAATTAAAAACAGTAGGCATGATCCGTTCGGGTTTGGTAAGAGATTCCTGTGTGACATGCTGGAATAAGGACACTATGTCAGAAAAAGAAGCAAAAGCGCGCATTAAAATAAACAAATTATTGGGAGAATCGGGCTGGAGATTTTTTGATACAGAGGCTGGGAAAGCCAATATCTTATCTGAATTAGGTGATTGTTAAACATTTTAAACAAAAAGTAAAGTTATAAGGAAATAAAGAAAAATAGAAGGTTTAAATGATTTACTATTCTAAAGTTGATGAATATTTAAATAATGTAGAAGATGAAGGATTTTAAATATTTTGACAAGTAATTTTAAGCAAATCTTTGATTCCCTACCTTCTGAAAGCGAAGTTAATTCATGGAAAAATTCTTTAATGGTGCTTGCTAGTGTTTTAAAAAGCAATATCAAATTACATAATTTGTATATTTTTTTAGAATATAAAATGCCTTCTTGTTCAAGGAGAGCAGATGTAATGCTTTTTGGATTGGATAAAAACCAAAAGCCAACAGCTTTAGTTATAGAATTAAAACAATGGAGTAATATAGGCCAATCAGCAATAACTGATACTATTGCTATAGGTAATAAACCATTTTGCATCCATTTATTCAAGTGAAAGGCTATTGTGAATACTTAAAATACTATCATCAAGCTTTCTCAAAAGATAACTATTTAATAAGAGGATGTGCATATCTACATAATTTAAGTGATAAAAAAAATTAGAGCAAATTATAACAAATGATATTATAATAGATTATCCTATATTTATTAAAGGTGAGGAAATTAAGTTAAATGAATTTATTACAAATATTTTTTCAGATAAAGAAATAGGTGATGATTATTTAAATAAAATAATAAATGTAAATTACTATGTTTCTACAAAATTGCTTGATGTATTAAATCAATCTATCCAATCAAATTTTGAATGGAGATTATTAGACGAACAAAAAATAGTGTTTAATACAGTAATTGATAAAGTAAATGAATCAATAAAAAACAATAAAAAATCTGTAATAATTGTAACAGGAGGTCCTGGTACTGGAAAAAGTGTTCTATCTATTCAACTTTTAGTTTATGGGGCAAGGCAAAATTTAAAGGTTGCATATGCTACAGGATCAAAAGCATTTATAACGGTTTTGCAAGCATTAACGCAAGATTTGGCGGATGATTTGCTAAAAAAATTCATAATAAAAGAACAAAATCACAAATACCAGTTAAAGATATATTTGTCTTGTCAAAAGATATAGCAAAAATTGGATGTAAAGAATCAAGTAGAAACTATTTTGATTTAATTATATACGATGAAGGGCATTGATTATGGGATTTTAGAAGAAATATATTTAATAATATGAATAAACAACTATCAGACACCCCAATGATTGCTTAGTGTCACGAAGCTTGTGAAAATCCAGGTTGAAAGTATTCTATTTTTGATTGTATTACAATTAACATACTATTTTGTATATGTAGCGAACCATAATCACTATATATTGTAGTGCAGATTCTATTCACAATCTTCCTGTCACTAGTAGGATATCATTATATTTATCAAACTTGCTCACTATGCTATAGTTCATGACTATGAACAATCCTATTCAAAATACCAGTGCGGAAGTTCCAGCAATTGCATCGATGAATGTTCCGTGTTTTGCTATAAAGGCTCTAGAAATACCGGTATTGCGTAAGGCTGCGCTGCAGGTTGTTAAGAATGCAGCAGTCGATTTTTTTGCTGTTCAGTGGCTGGAGCGGCTTTTGCCGGGGAAAATCCCCATTGCATCAGTCGATCATGAACTCGATAAGGATGTGCCATTTAGCCCCGGGCATGTGCATGTGTACATGGATTTTATTCCTTTCTGGATTCGAACAGCAGCATGGATGTATACGGTATATGGATGGAAGGAGCGTAAAGCAATTGCTCAATTTGTTGATGGTATTGCCAGGCTCTACAATCAAGCGGCTTCAGTGTACCGGGTACATCTTTCAACGACCGAGCGCCCCTTTTATATTAAGCGTCCGCGTTTTGCGCTCATTCACGCTGCTGATCCTCACTATGCCTGTGTGCCGAGCCTCCATGTCATGATCGTGGTGTACTCGTGGCTTGCATTGCGTGATTTTCTCACACAGCGCGGTGATGTTGAGCGCTATCATGCTCAGATTGATGAGCTCAGAACTGGTGCGCTTGCGATTACCGAATCGATTTTATTTGTGAAACAGCATAGCGTAAACTGTGTCGGTGCTGCGATGTATGCAATGACAAAGCTCTATGGGGCATGGTTGACAGAGGAAGAAGCGGTAAAATTTATTAACGATCTTTTTTTACAACCACGGATTGGTAGTGATGCTGAAATGAGAATTAAAAATCACATTATCACGCTGTATCGCACACTGCTCAAGCAGGGTGAGGCAGCACGGGAATGGCATCATCCGTTACTTGATTTTTTGCGTTCCTGTCCCCGATAACTCCTCACGGCGTTGTTATCGCGACGCAGGTTGTAATACGTGTAAGTTTCAGTAAAGTGTCGGCCCCTATCAAGTACAAGTTTCTTTCAAGTACCATCAACTACGAGCTATCAAACATCACGTTTCAAACAAAAAGCACCGGTTTTGTTCCGGTGCTTGTGTTGTTCATATGTTTATGAAAAGACTCATTGCGAAAGTAGTCGGTTCAATCGCGTTACAAAATCCGATGGATCTTTTATCGGCACACCTTCGAGGAGAAGTGCTTGGTTAAGGAGCACATGCGCAATGTCCGATGTGAGTTCATCGCTCTCTGAGTTCTGAGCTTTTTTAAGGAGCGCATGGTCTGGATTGATTTCCAGTATTGGTCTCACTTCAACTTCCTCACCGCGGCCGAGTGCTTTCATGAGCTGAGCCATCTGCATGCTCGGATCTTGTTCGTCAAGAATAATGCATGCTGGGCTTTCCGATAATCGCGATGAGACGCGCACGTCTTTTACAAGGTCACCGAGCGCTTTTTTGATTTTTTCTGCAAGCGGTGCATTCTCTTTTTGTTTTTGCTTTGCTTCTTTCGATTGAATATCTTCTTCCGCACCTGTTCGATTGGCTGCTTTAAGCTCTATGTCTCCATAGCGGCCAATCATGGGTATGACAAGTTCATCGATTTCATCAAAACAGAGGAGCACTTCGATACCTTCTTTTTTGTACATTTCGAGTATTGGAGATTTTCGAACGCGCTCTTCACTCTCACCGGTCAGATAGTAAATTGCTTTTTGACCATCTTTCATGCGCTTTTTATAGTCTGCAAGACTTGTCCAGCCATCAACTGCTGTGCTCTTAAAGCGAACGAGTTCAAGGAGAGTTTCTTTATTTGCAAAATCGCTGTAGATACCTTCTTTAATGGGGCGGTTGAATTCGGTAATAAACTGCGCATATTTTTCCGGATCGCGTTCTGAAAGTTCCTTAAGTTCTGATAATATTTTTTTAACAGAAGCGCTCCGTATGGTATTCATGATGCGGTTTTGCTGGAGTATTTCTCGGCTTACGTTGAGCGGGAGATCTTCGGAATCTATGATACCGCGAACAAAGCGGAGATAGGTTGGAAGCAGCTCTTTATCATCATCGGTTATAAAAACACGTTTGACGTAGAGCTTTACACCGGGCTTGTAATCAGCATGGTACAGATCGAACGGGGCTTTCTCCGGAATATAGAAGAGGGTTGTGTATTCGATAGTGCCTTCTGCTTTAGTGTGTATCCAGTAGAGTGGGTTCTCTTCGGAATCGGTTATATTTTTATAAAAATCGATATATTCTTCAGTCGTTATTTCCTGCTTTGATCGGCTCCATAATGCTTTGGCACTGTTTATTTGATCTTTCCGATGAATCTTTGTGTCTTTCTTTTTGCCCTTATCATCGTATTCAAATCCGTCCCATTCAAGGAAAATGGGGAACGCGATGTGATTGGAATATTTTTTTATGAGCGATTCAAGACGCCAGCGGGACAGGAACTCTTTTCCCTCATCGTTCATGGTGAGGGTGATGCACGTGCCATGTGATGCCTTTTCGGCCGGCTCAATAGAGAACGAGCCTTTCCCATCGCTTGTCCAGAGCCATGCAGCATCTTCTCCGGCTTTTCGTGTGAGAACCGAAACGGTTTCTGCCACCATGTAGCTTGCATAAAAACCAACACCAAATTGACCAATGAGGTTCATATCTTTTTTGGAAGCCTGAGCAATTGCCTCCATAAACCGTTTAGTTCCCGATCGGGCAATGGTTCCCAGGTTGTCAATAAGATCCTGTTCGTTCATGCCGATACCGGTATCTTCGATGGTGAGCGTGTTTTTTTCATCATTAAACGAAATGGTAATTGATGGCTCAAACGTGATACTTTTATACGCTTCGTCTGATGTAGTCAAATAGCGGAGCTTATCGAGCGCATCAGAAGCGTTTGATATAAGTTCCCTGAGGAATATCTCTTTGTGGGAATAGAGCGAATGAATGATGAGGTGAAGCAGATCATTAACTTCAGCCTGAAATTTGTGTACAGACATGATTTCTCCTTGAAAAATTGCTGAAAATGTTGCTTAGAAAAAATTTTTAGAAAGTATACAAAAAAAAACAGATAAAGGCAAATTGATTGAGCGTTTGAGATTCAGGTATATTCGATTATCATCTATAAATAAACTATGTTTGATTTTTTTTAAAGCGTGTTATAGTATAGTGCAGTAAAAGGAGACATCATGCGCCAGCTTGACACTATAGAAGAAGTACTAATTAGCGAACTGGGAAATGCTGTCATATTTAAAGCATTGACGATTGAAGAACTTCGTCATTTGATACCTATTTGCGAAGAATGGGAATATGCACGTGATGAGATTATTATTACACAAGATTCAATAAGCAGATATCTCTATATTTTACTTGCAGGAAAAGTAGAAGTTACGGTAAAAGGAAAAGAAAAAGAGACAATAGCGATATCAACAATACAACCGGGTGAAGTGTTTGGAGAAGCATCAATTTTTATGGATGTGCGCCGTATTGCAACAGTAAGTGCAAAAGAGGAATCACGAATTCTCAGCATTTCAAGAGAAAAACTCTTTGCGTTTTGTAATGATCACCCGAAAACAGGATTAAAAATATTTACGTTTATCATATACAGCTTGCTGCGCAGGCTCGATTCTATCAATCAAGATCTGGCATATGAACGCGAGACAGCAGTAACTGAGGAAGACCTTGAAGCGCTCAAAAAACTGTTTCCTGTTTCCCTCGACGATATGTTTTAATGGCATTATGAGGTCACCTGCTTAGTGTCCTGAAAATTGTGAAATCGCTGTTTTTGATTACTCCTCACCTGGTTTTTACAGAAAGCATGCAATATATAGTGTAGTATGAAACTCTATGTACTAAATATTGTATAGGTGTAAGTATGCACAAGCTTCCTGACACTAATCACAAGCTTCCTGACACTAAGCACAAGCTTCCTGACACTAAGCACAAGCTTCCTGACACTAAATAAACTTTGCTTATAAGATTAGGTGTGATATATTGTACATATTACTATGTCTATAAGTTTTACAAAAATGTATGGGAACCATTCTATAACACTGTAGTTAACTATATAAATTGCAATGAGAGAGGTATCATGATGAAAAGAATTGTTGCACTGAGTTTGGTCTTGCTCTTAGCGATTACTGCAATGGCATTTGACCCTCCAGCTGGAGGAGATGGGCTTCCCTTTATGTGGACGCCGTATCTGGCGGGAGGTAGCATGTCGGTTGCTTCGCTGTTTGGTCCGGGTGCTGATTATCTTAACCCGTCAGCATCTGGTTTGTTGCAGCGGGTTACGCTCGATGTCGGATATCTTGCACTGACTGGTTTGGGTACCGAACAGGGACTGGGTACAGGTGTAAATCTCGGTATCGCAATTCCGCAACCGTATGGAGTTTGGACGTTTGGTCTCAATTTTCTTTCAAGCCCGCCTGAACTGGCTTCGCTTCCTATAGGCACACTGTTTGGAGGAAGGATAGGGCTTGCAAAGGATGTATACCCTAATTTTCTCGTGGGTCTCGGTGTTCGCATGCTGTTGGGGAGCAACGGCAATAGCGATTGGGGACTCGGCGCGGATATCGGTGTGCTGCACCTTTTAGGAAAAGTAGGCTTTCTCCAGAATGCCCGATATGGTATAGCTGTTCGCAATATGGGAAAGGGTTTTGCACCGGTTGGACTTGTTGGTTATAACGGAACACAGGCTACAGCATACGATTCCCCATTTACTCTGGCTCTGGGTTTTGCAGGTGACCTTTTTAATGACACAAAGACAGGTTTCCGGATTGGAAGCTCTATCGATTTCTATTTCCCAACATTTCAGAATCTGGTGTTTGCAACTGGTATTGAATTTGCTTATAAAAATATTGTATCTGCAAAAATTGGATGGGATATCAACGTGGGAGAAGCTGTCGCAAATGTGCCGCGTGATTTATATCCATCGTTTAGTGTAATGGCAACAATTCCTATCTCTCGAAAAGCCGATGACTCGTTTATTTCCCAACAAGGATGGGATAAATCAGAACTACAGCCGATTGTTTCTGCACGGCCGCTCTACAATGGTATCTGGTCGATAGGCGGAGGCGCTACTATGCCATTAGGTGTTGTTGATAAGACACCGCCAAAAATTGCTGATAAGTATCCGGAAACAAAATACGATGCATACTACATGAGTCCCAATAACGATGGTGTCCTGGATACCATCGAGATTCCAATAACCATTACAGATTCACGGTATGTTAAGTCTTATTCATTCAAAATATACAACGAAGCTGGTGAACTTGTGAGAACAATCGTAAATAAAGAAGCACTTCCTGAGTCTGTTTCTTTTGGTGATTTCTTTAAACGGCTTATCTATGTAAAAAAAGGAATACCAATACCACAGAGCCTCATCTGGAATGGAATCAATGATGCTGGCGCTGTTGTGCCAGATGGCGTGTACTTTTATGAGATAGAGGCTATTGATGATAATGGTAACAAAGCTGTTACCGAACGAAAAAAGTTTATTGTCGATAACACACATCCTGAAATTACTATCAACGTGTCAGCTGATAGTTCTGGTTTAATTTTTAGCCCCGATGGTGATGGGAATAAAGATATACTCACAGTAAAACAGAGTGGCAGTTCAGAAGATCTCTGGAAATTAGAGGTGATTGACCTCTCAGGCACAGTCATACGTACCATTGAAGTAAAAAATTCATCACCTGGAAATTTTGTATGGGATGGTAAAGATAATGCAGATGTTGTGGTCCCCGATGGTATCTATTCGTATAGAATTTCTGCAACTGATCGCGCAGGGAATGTTACAACAAAGAAAGTTGATAATATTATAATCAATACGCAGCAGCCTCCAGTCGGTTTTTCAATCAGTACCAATGCATTTAGTCCCAATGGTGATACTGTTAAAGATACCGTAACATTTACCATTAGTGTTCCTGTTAAGACAGGGCTTTCAAGTTGGTCACTGTCTGTACTGGACAGTAAAGGTACCGCAGTATGGGAACTTAACGGGAACGAGGCATCTAGCCTCAAAGATAGTTTTGTTTTTGCCGGTCTTGATTCCTCAGGTAAGACGTTACCGGAAGGACAGTATCAGGCTAAACTTGCGGTTAAATATGTGAACGGTCATAGTCCTGAAATTGTAAGCCCGCTCTTTACGCTTGATGTAACGAGGCCGAATGCTGTCATCAAACTTGATAGAATTGCGTTTAATCCGCTTGCCGGAGGCGATCAACAGCTTGTGATTACACAGACTGCATCAAAAGAGGACAGGTGGATAGCTGAGATAATCAATGCAGAAAATACCGTTGTGAGGAGCTGGACTTTTATTGATATGCCAGAGGCAACACTAATATGGGATGGTGCTGATGACAACGGAAAAGTTGTAAAAGACGGATTGTATCGGTATAAAATTTCCGCAGTAGATCGGGCTGGGAATGAATTTAGTGTAACATCACAGGCAGTTACTGTTGATACTGCTCAAAAGCAGGTACGGCTTGCTCTCGATAAGCGTGCATTCAGTCCTAACAACGATAAGGCAAAAGATGATGTAGTGCTCTTACCTGAGGTTGCATCAAATGATCGTGTACGTTCATGGAGTGTTACTGTAGTTGATGAAAAAGGTACTGTTGTGCGCACTTTTAAGGGTACCGGAAAAGTTCCTGACAAAATAACATGGGATGGTAAAAATGATCGAGCCGAACTCGCCTCTGATGGATTGTATACCGCAAATCTGGAAGTTCAGTATATTACAAATGAAATTGAAAGAGCTGCTTCATTCAAAGTAATGCTCGATACAACTCCACCGCAGGCAAAAGTTTCAACACAGTATCTTGTTTTCAGTCCCAATGGGGATAAACAAAAGGATACGCTCGCTATTGAGCAGGACTCAGTGCCTGGTGATGATTGGGAAGGCGCTATTATCGATGCAAAAGGCACAGTCGTAAAACAGTTTGTCTGGAAAAATAAAGCTGTAACGTTCGAGTGGGATGGCACTGATAATCAGGGGAATAAGGTACCTGATGGCACATACTCATACAGATTGTCTGCAACAGATGCAGCTGGAAACAAAGCAGAAACAATTGTGCGCGGCATCGTGCTTGATACAAGAACGGCTGATGCATACCTTACCGTTGATAATTCCGGCTTTAGTCCTAATGGCACGGTAAAGACTATTACGGTTGGCGTTGTGGTAACACTAAAAGACGGCGTCGATACATGGAAGCTTGCAATTGTGGATGATGCAGGAAAAGAGTACAGATCTGTAACAGGAAAGGGTGGTACTACCATACCTGCTACGTTTGTATGGGACGGAAAAGCTGATACCGGGCTTGCTCCTGATGGTACCTATAAAGCTCTCTTAACAGCAAATTACACTCGAGGCGATCGGTTAAGTGCTGCCTCTTCTGCATTTGTTCTTGATTCGACAGGCCCTAAAGTAGCAATAAAGGTAACACCAGAACTCTTTAGTCCTGATAATGATGGTGTAGATGATGAGCTTCAAATTGCGCTTTCAATCGCTGAACCGAATGGTATTGATACCTGGCGATTCGAGATAAATGAAGTATCAGTTGATGAAGGCACAGGCGCTGCACGAAAAGAGCGTGGGTTCTTTAGCTGGTCAGGACGTGGAAAACCTGCAGATCGATTAACGTGGGATGGACGCTCATCAAAAGGTGAACTTGTCGAAGCTGCAACCGATTATCTCTATCGCTTAACTGTTGTCGACATGTATGGTAACCGAACAGTAACAGAAGGCATGATAACCACAGATGTCCTCGTAATTCGTGATGGTGACAGGCTTAAAATTAAAGTGCCTTCAATAGTGTTCCGTGCAGGTTTTGCCGATTTTAAGGATCTTACACCGGAGATAATTGCACGAAATGATGCAGTATTGCGCCGTATTGCACAGATACTCAACCGTTTTAAGGAGTACAACATTAGAATCGAAGGGCACGCTAATAACGTGTCTAAAATAAATGGAAGACCGCAAGCAGAGATTGATAAAGAAGAGCGAGAGGTCGTGATACCATTATCTGAAGCGCGTGCGCGTGCAATCATGCAAAAGCTTATACAGTTTGGTGTCGATCCAAAACGGTTATCGGTACTTGGACGCGGTTCGAGCGAACCGGTAGTTAGCTTTACCGATGCAGAAAACCGCTGGAAGAACAGGCGTGTTGAGTTTATTTTAATAAAATAAAAGCAGATGTTCGGTGACGGGCATCCTGTCACAAGGTTTATTGAAAGCCGGCGCTTAACTGTGCCGGCTTTTTATTTTATGCTTAGTGTCAGGAAAAATGTGAAATGGTGCTTGTGAACACTACTGTTTTGATTTTTGATAGAAAGTATCCAATATATTGTATGGCATATAAATAAGACCACCAAATATTGTGTTGATACTTTTATTCACAAGCTTCGAGGCACTAATCACAAGCTTCGAGACACTAATCTGGTATTAATTATTTTAGAAAGAATTGAAAAAAAAAATGATTTACAGTACTCTTACCTCATGATCAAATTCTACCCTGATTTTTTGCCTATCGAACTTTCAATGAAAAAAGAGTTCCATCCGGCTCTCAATCTGCTTGAAGATGGAATTTCAGAATTTACCTTTGCAGGTTTGTATCTTTTTCGTAATACATATCATTACGAGGTTGCAAAACTGCCTGATCGCGGATTTATTATCCGTGGCATAAAAAACGGCGAAAAGTTTTTCTTTACTCCCTGTTGCCTTCCTGGAAATGAATTTTTGACTGAGCTCTTTAAGGAGTACCGATATCTAAAAAACATGTCGGAATCTCAATGCAAAAGAGAACGTATACGACTTGAAATGGCTGGATTTTATGTCATGGAAGATAGAGATAATTTTGATTACTACTATAACAGGCAGGATCTGGCAGAACTAACCGGAAAGGCATACCATAAAAAACGCAATCTGGTAAACGCATTTCTCAACAACTACCATTACGAACAGCGAAATCTTGATATGACAACGCTTAACGATGGCTTTTATATTCTCGATAAGTGGCGTGAAGAAAAAGGAGAAGATGGCGATTACTATGCAAACCGGGAAGCGCTCGAATTGTATAATGAGCTAGAGCTTAAAGGGTCTATATTTTATGTAGAGAATGAACCTGCAGGCCTTGTAATTGGTGAGCCGCTTGCAAAGGCAAGAATGTTTGCTGTTCATTTTGAAAAAGGGTTAAGTAAATATAAAGGAATTTATCAGTTTATCAATCAGGCTTTTGCTCAGACTTTGCCGCGAACCTATCACTATATTAATCGAGAGCAGGACCTCGGTGATCCTGGTTTACGACAGGCAAAGATGACGTATCGGCCACAGGGATTTGTAAAAAAGTATCGAGTGTATCAATCAAAACCTGTGTAAGCTGGTTTACCTGATATAACGTAAGTTTTTAGCGGAGGAAAAATGAAACACAGGAGGGAGCAAGCACACAAAAAAAAGCTTGCATATGGTGAGTACCGATTTTGCGATAGAATAATGCGCGAACGGTTGCCTGCATCTGTATATGAGGAGATAAAAAAAGTGCAGGCTGGTAAAAAAGAGTTAACGTTAGAGATTGCTGAGACTGTGGCCGGTGCCATGAAGGATTGGGCAATTGAGTATGGTGCGACACACTATACTCATTGGTTCCAGCCTTTGACTGGTCGTACGGCAGAAAAACATGATTCGTTTATTCGCCCGCTCGGTGATGGTAGTGTGCTTATGGAGTTTTCTGGTAAAGAACTCATCAAAGGAGAATCTGATGCATCGAGCTTTCCATCTGGCGGGCTTCGTGCTACATTTGAAGCACGTGGCTACACTGCATGGGATACGACGAGTCCTGCATTCCTTAAAGAAGATCCGCAGGGAGTAACACTCTATATTCCGACAGCCTTTATTTCCTATAATGGTGAAGCACTCGACAAAAAGGTGCCTCTCTTGCGTTCAATCAATGCGCTTGCAAAACAGACGCAACGTATTTTGAAATTATTTGGAATTAATAGCGAAGCACGAGTGCTTCCGACAGTAGGACCTGAACAGGAGTATTTTTTAATAGAAAAAACTCTGTATGCACAGCGTCCTGATCTCAGGTTTTGCGGGAGAACAATTCTTGGCTGTTCTGCACCAAAGGGGCAGGAGCTAGAAGATCATTACTATGGACAAATTCCTGAACGAGTTGCAATTTTCATGCGAGACTTGAACCAGGAATTATGGCGGCTCGGTGTCTCTGCAAAGACTCAGCATAAAGAGGTTGCGCCAAATCAATTTGAAATAGCAACAGTGTATGTGGACCCGCAAATGTTGCTGCCGATGACAATCAGCTTGTTATGGAAACAATACAAAAAGTTGCACAGCACCATGGGCTTGTCGCATTGCTCCATGAAAAACCATTTGCAGGAGTAAACGGTTCAGGTAAGCACATTAACTGGTCTATAAGCTATGATAACAAGAATCTTCTCGAGCCCGGGAACGAGCCCGCTACTAATTTATTATTTCTCATAACACTTACTGCAATACTCACAGCAGTAGATAGACATGCATCACTTTTGCGTGCAACCGTTGCAAGTGCAGGAAATGATCTCAGACTTGGTGCAAATGAAGCTCCTCCAGCGATAGTTTCGATTTTCCTGGGTGATGAATTAACTGCAATTATGGATCATTTAGGATCGGGAAATAAAAAATTACCAAACTGCAGTGATGCCCTAACTATGGATGCGACACAGCTTCCAAAACTGCCGCGTGACATTTCTGATAGAAATAGAACGAGTCCTTTTGCATTTACTGGCAACAAATTTGAATTTAGAATGGCTCCTTCAAGTGAATCAATCTCAACAGCCGTCGCAGTTCTCAATGCAGCGGTAGCATCTGTTTTTGAAGAATTTGCCGATAGGCTTGAACAGGTTCCCTGTCTCGAGGATGCAGTATATTCACTTGTGGCAGAGTATTGGAAAAAATATAATCGTGTTGTCTTTAATGGAAATGGTTATTCCAAAGAGTGGGTAGAAGAAGCAAAACGGAGAGGGCTCCCAAATCTTTCTGATAGCGTGAGTGCTTTTTCTGCATGGTCTGACCCTGTAAACGTAGCTATGCTCAAAAAGCAAGGGATATTCTCACAGGAAGAGCTTCATGCAATTCAGCATGTCGAGTATGAAACATACACAAAACGAATCCTCATAGAAGCAAAGACAATGCAGGATATGATAGAACGTCATATTCTTCCTGCGGTTCGTGAATATTTAGTCGAACTCATTGAATGGAATATGATGACAGGTGATACGGGTCTCAATGAGCTAGAACTAATTGGTCAGGAACGAGTTAAAACTTTTGCTGAACAGAGTGCTCTGCTTGAAAATGAATTTTCTAAATTTAAACAACAGGTAGCTTCAATTAGCCATTCCTGTAAACCTTACGAGGAGCAGGCTGTTGATGCTCGAGAGATTCTAGTTCCAGCAATGGTTCGGGTCCGTGCCGCTTCGGATGTACTTGAATCTATGATGCCCGCTGATCGCTGGCCATTCCCTGGTTATACAAAATTGCTTTTTGAAATTTAACATACAGGATTGTCATGGATACAACTGACGCAAAGCCATTAGAATTCCTCAACATCAGACACTCTCGTCCTGGTTTTTCATTTAACTTTGAAGCAGATACTGAGTTACAGCGTGCTATAAACGCTCATTTTTCCACGCTGCTTTTTTCAGAGCTTGCAGCAACAAACGCAGCCTATCCTGATCTAACACAGTACGATGCTGTTCTCGTATTTGGCGGAGCAATGTTTGTGCATGAAACGCACAAGTATCCATGGCTCCTCGATGAAATGAAGTTTATAGAAGCTGTGCTCAGGGCAGATATTCCGCTTGTGGGTATCTGCCTGGGCGGCCAGCTCCTTGCGCACGTACTCGGTGCTCGTGTTTATAAGCTCGATCAGCCTGAATTTGGATATCAGGCACTGACGCTAACGCCAGAGGGTCGTCAGTCTTCAATTTTTGAGGGCTTTGCCAGTACGTTTACTGCTTTTGAATGGCACTACGAAGGTTTTGATATTCCTCACGGTGCTGTAAAACTGGCTGAAAGTTCTTTTTGGCCGAATCAGGCATATGCTTATGGAGCGAATGTATTTGGGTTACAATTTCATCTTGAGTTTTCGTATGATCATCTTGCATATATGTTAACAAATGATAAGTCAGAAGTACCGCATGAAACTGTAGCAGCACGGAGCATTCACGAAACATTAGATGATCGATCAAGCGCTCGTTCCGTTGCGCTTTCAATGCGGCAGCTTATCTTGAATATGAGCAGGCTTGCAGCATTAAGACATCAGGAACGAATGAAATGATCCATTTCAAATGGGATTTCGAGCGATAGTTCGATAAGTCCGCCCACAGTACCATCTGGCTTTTTCCATGCTTCCTGATAGATGAGCTTTTTTATGCCATTTTTTTCTATTGTGTATACATTTTTTCCAGCTTCTTTCAGGAGTTTTTGTATTATCGCTTGCGAGTGGGGGTTGTGGCATTCTAGCAGGTTCTTTCCAGTTATTTCACCGTAAGATGCCCATGTTTTACGGGATTTTTCGTTAACATAAATAATCGTTAGATTTTCATCGGTAACGGTTATCGCACCATTGAAACAATTCATCCAATCGGGAATATGTTCTAAACTCATAGGAAGAATTGTATCAATTGGCAGTTCTTGCGTCAAGCAAACGAACTGCATGTGTTATTTGCTTTCATTTGAAAAACAAATAGGTATGACATACAATTGTACAGTAGTGTCAGGAAGATTGTGAAACTACAAAGTGCCCTTAGTGTCATGAAAAATGTGAAAAATCTGTATTGAGCATAACTTGTTTGATTTTTTATTGAAAGTATCAAATATGTTGTATAGTGTAAAAATATGTCTACTATATATCGTAGAGGTTCTTTTTTCACAAGCTTCGTGGCACTAATGAGTAGTTTATTCACAAATGCAAGGAGATTTTAGTACAACTATGAAAGAAGCTTTTGAGCTCTGGAAAACGATTGAAACACGGGAACTGCTTGATTGTCATATTTTTTCTGTTCATGAGCATGTACGGGAGGGACCGCATAAAAAAACCGGCAAATTCATTACACTTCATGCACCACAGTGGGCAATAATTGTTCCTGTTCTGGAAAGACAGGGCAAGCGCTTTTTTATCACGGTGACGCAGTATCGGCATGGTACCGAGCAGCTCTATCACGAGTTTCCGGGCGGGGTCATTGAACAGGGTGAAGAGCCTCGTGCAGCTGCTCTCCGTGAATTGCTAGAAGAAACGGGCTATACCGCTGGAATTCTGGAACTTTTGGGAACGTTTTCACCAAATCCTGCGTTTATGGATAATACGCAGTATGTGTTTCTTGCACAAAATCTGGTAAAGACTTCTGAACAAAAGCTGGATGAACACGAATTTGTACATGTTTGTGAGGTGCCAGAATCAGAAGTGCTCGCTCAATTGGGACATGGTGAATGGGGACATGGGCTCATGGCTGCAGCTGGTTTTTTATATCTGCAATATTGCTATAAAAATCAGTTCCCGCTGCATCAATAGCGCATACGAGCGGCATATCTTTTATGGTAAGTAATCTCACAGCTTCCATTCCCAATTCTGGCCAGTCAATGAGCTGTGCTTGTAAAACATGATGTTTGGCAAGGAGTGCAGCACAGCCTCCTGGTGCTGCAAAATAAACACCGCCATAGTTTTTACAGGCCAGAGCAGCCTCATGTGATCGTTCTCCTTTGCCAATCATGGTCATAAATATGCCACGCGGAAGAAATTCCGGTAGATAGCTGTCCATACGGCGAGATGTAGTTGGACCAATCGAACCAATAATATACCCTTCGGGAGTTTCGGTAGGTGATGCATAAAACACCGGGTACTCATATGCCCAGGATGGCAGCGGGTTATTATTTTTTAAAAGATGTAACAGGCGGGCATGTACGGCATCGCGTGCAAGAATTACAGAACCAGATGCTCGCACAAGTGAGCCTGCCCTTATGCTCTGGCATGCATTACGATCATTAATGTTGAGTTTGACACAGTGCTGCAGCGCATCATTGGTATTCAATGGTGGTATGCTTTGAGTGGGATCTGCCATGCGTTCAAGATAGATACCTGTCTTATCGATATGCATGTGTGCCCATCGGTGTGCAGAACAGGAAACCGCAAAGCTGATGGGAAGGCTTGCAGCATGTCGTGGAAGCCGTATGGCGACAACCTTTCGTGCCAGATAGTGTCCTCCAAATTGTGCACCCCATCCAGAGTCTGTAGCTAGTTGCATAAAAAGAGCCTCGAGCTCATGATCACGGAACGGTACATCAGGGGCTTCTCCAATGTAATCGAGCATTTCACTCGAAGCAAGTTTTGCTGCAAACATGCTTTCTTCCGGGCTCTGTCCGCCGATCGCAATACCAATGGTATAGGGAGGGCATGCTGAAACACCTAGTTTTTTGATGTATTCCGCAAAAATAATGGTAAGACCTTCGCGGTTCAAATTCGATTTTGTGGTTTGAACGAGCGTGCTCTTGTTTGATGACCCACCGCCTTTTGCTGCAAAAATCATATCCCAGCTTAAACCCGGAACAGAAAAATTTTCAAAAAGCAACGGAAGGTTGGTTTGAGAATTCTTCTCACCATAGCCTTCCATTGGTAAGAGCTGACTGTTTCGGAGTTTACTCCTCTGCCATACACGGCTCACAGCATGTGCGCACAGTGTATAATCCGATTTTTCATTCGGAACTGAAATACCTGTTCCACGCCACGAATAAATTGATGCGGTTCCGGTATCCTGACAGAGTGGATACACGCCTTCATGTGCAATACATGCATTCGAAATGATAAGATCTAAAAGGTAGCGCTCGAGTAAGGAATTCCCCTTAGCACCTGCAATAGCAACTATATCGTTATAAAAAATTTGAGGTAGGTTATAGGTAATTGAAGTAAAACCAGCCTCAATAACATATTCAAGTGCTTCTTTTGAAACGTGGAGCATGTTATTTTTTTCTTCTGGTATGGGGAGAGGAAGTCTTTCATATAATACAGGACTCTCTATAAAACGCCGCTGGATTGCTTCATAACACGCTTCATGAAACGACTGGATCATAATTCTCCGCCACTTAAAATTTTGAATGTGAGCATGAGACCAGTAGAAAAATCGGTGTTGAGTTCCTTGAAAATAAGACCTGCCCAGAACCCAATTTCAATAAAGCTTTCTCTGGGGATAAACGCAATATCAAACATAAGTAATGCTGGAAGCATAAAAGTAAACTGTTCCCGAAGCAAATTGCTCGTGATAAATCGGGATGAGAGAGCAGTAGTTAAACTAAAGGAAGAATACTGTAAAGCTAATTCTGTATAACACTGAAGTGTTGGGTCGCTTAGCCATGTAAACATGATTCCGGGCAAAGTTGTAAAAGAAATTTCGCGTGAACCTAATGTTATTGGAATTCCTAAGCTGATATTCGTTCCACCAGCAGTGCTGCTTTGAATGATAGAAGAAACTGCAAAACCCGCAGCCACCGCATTGGTTTTAAGTGCTGGTAATAAATAGCTCACGGTAGCTTGAAGTAAATCGGGGTCTGTACTTATGCTGGTACCGAGCTGCAGCTTTCCGAGAGCTGGCATAGAAAGTGATAGCTTTAATATAAATGCGAGGAGTCCAAATTCATCAAAAGAATCTGTGCTTGTGTAAGAAAATCCTGTAGATGTTTTAAGTGTCATCGTGTTTGGCGGAATAATTGAAGGAGCAAAGAATGATCCAGGGGAAATTCCGCCTTCAGGTTCCGGATAAAAAACAAGTGAACTATCTATAACAACAATACCTTCATATGAAAATGTTGTTGACTGTTTTAAACCGCGAGATGTGTCAAAGAATTCAATATGAATAGTATATGTGCCATCTGGGAGTATTTTATTATTACTATCTCTTCCATTCCAGCGGATTGTCTGCTCCCACGTTGTAAAAGATGGTGTGGTATAAGAAAATACAGGAGTTCCAGTTTCATCAACAACTGAAAATTCAGCAAATCCATATGTCGTAGTATTAAAATTGATCGCTGTAAAACCAAATAGTCCAGCATTTCTAGGATTAAATGTTGTGTTAGAAGCCGTAATGGTATCAATGCTAAATTCTGCTTCTTTGAGGTTTATTGTTTGGTATGTTGTCTTGTTATAAAAAATTTCAGTATAAAAGATTTCATCTTCAAAGCCAAACGCACGAGCCGTGCAGGTATATTTGCCTTCTGGAATTTCTATAAAGTTACCTTGATACGTTTTACCGTTAATTACTATTTCTAAATTTTGAGGGGAATTTATTGATAGATAACCTGTGGCAGGGATAAGATTCATAAAGACAGTAGTTTTCGTGTTAGCTGAAAGTGTTACAGAAATTGACCGTTCCTTATAACCTTTTTTTTTGATACTTATGAGGTACGTGTCTGGTTTGATGCCAGTAACCGAGAATGGAGTTATTCCGCAAAAAAATCCGTTTATGTAAACATCTGCTGCAGAAATATCTGTTTGCACCACAAGTGAAGCTAAGCCTTGCTGTTCAAGTGTTTCTACTGTAATGCGTGGTGGTTCTTCCTCTGTTGCATAGATAAATACGCACGAACAGAATAGCAAAAACATAAACAATTTTTTCATACTGCTTTAGCTCCTCTACTAATACCACTAAAATTATGCTAAACAATAAATATGCGTGTTCGTATCGATGTCGTTCATACCTTTAAAACCATGAACAGGGAAATTGTTTGCAATACAATACCTGCACTGGTAAAGCTTATTTGCAGTAAATATTGAATCGATTGATGCTTTTTTTGACTGTAAAACATGCCAAGAATATAAGATATACAACCAGCAAAAAACCAAATCCACGCATACTGAGGCATTTCCGCACAGTATTGCATGAGAAATGGCATTATAAGAAAAAATATCGAATAGCCGGTAGTGAGTGAATATTCCCTGAAAAACCCTACCAGCGTTATGTATAAGACAAAACCTGTTATGCCATACGTAAGGAGCAGTGCAAACAATACCCAGCGCGTAAATCCATCGAGAGAGAAGAGCAGGTAGGGAAGAAATACGCCAAACGGAAATAAAAAAGCACCTGCATCAGCGATGAGCAGTATTGTTTTTGAGTTTCGCCATGTATTGATAAAAAAAGCTATTGCAGATAGTATCAATCGGTACAGAATGAATGCTCCGGATAGCGATAAACCTATAAGCAGGCTGGTATGAATAGTTTTTTCAACGACCAATCTGCTGGATCTGATAATTAAGAGGACAAAGAAAGGGATATAGCCTGCTGCCGCAGTAATTGCAATGATGGCAGCAGCGAGAAACGATTTGTTATATGTTGTGTGTTTTTCTGTGCTTTTATTCATCTTTTAGTTCCAGATATGATTATATGGTATTTATCATTAAATTAAAAGACGTAGTTAGTAATGGAAGGTGATTATCTATTTTTTAGATGCATTTTTTATAGTGCATACAACCGATATAGAAATATGGGAGCGAGTATGTGAAAATGTATGAAGCATTACTTTCTGCGCAAAAAGCTATTAATTCCAAAACATCACTTAGTGAAATTCTGGAACAGATACTCAATTCAATCTATGAAGTATTTGGATTACAGCAGTGTGCTGTCCTGTTGCTGGAGGGTTCAAAGCTCAGAATTGCTGCAGCGAGAGGCTATTCCTCTGATGTTGTCAGTACATGGGAAGGGACTCCGGGAAAAGGTATAACAGGGACAGCAGCATTAGGACAGGCTGTATATGTAGCAGATATACAGAACGATCCGCGCTATGTGCGGGGTGTTCCTGGTGCTGTTTCGGAATTAGCAGTACCAATACAGTTTGCTGATGAAGTGCTCGGTGTACTTGATGCTGAATCACCTCGAACATTTTCAGATGAAGAAAGGCAGTGGTTTGCTCTTTTTGCTGGTCAAATTGCAATAGCGCTGCGCAATGCATTTTTGCTGGAGAAAGAACGCAATAAGGCACGACAGCTTAAAGCACTTGCTGCAATTAATGCGAGAATCAATAAAACTGGTACACAAGAGCAAATTCTTGAAACAATTCTTGAAACAGCAGCTGATATTTTACACTACGATCGCTCTGCAATATTACTGTATAAGTATACATACCTGGAAATGCTGGTTTGCAGGGGTTACAAAGAGGGTATTGGAAAAGGTTTTAGAATACCAATTGGAGAAGGCATTACGGGAGAAGCAGCACTTCGCCGGGAGGGAATTTTAGTGCAGGATGTCCGGAATGATAAGCGTTACATCCATGCATCTGATACTTCATTGTCGGAAATGGCTGTGCCTCTTTTTTATAAAGATGAATTGCTGGGCGTGCTTGATGCTGATTCATCATCACGTTTTTTTTCTGATGATGATTATTTTATTTTTACAGCGTTTACGGAACAGATTGCATCAGTGTTGAGTATGCATGAGCTTATTAATGAAATTGAACAAAAAAATGCTGCATTAAAACGGCAAATCGATGATATCTATAGAATCAACAAAGAACTTACAAAAACAACCGAAGCGCTGGAACAGGCAAATAGTGAACTGAAAAAACGAATTGAAGAACTTACAACGCTTTATGAAGTTGGAAAAACAATAACATCAAGTCTTAATCTTGAAGATACACTCAATGCAATTTTACAAATGACCGGCCATATTCTCAATGTATCTTCCGGTGCAACTATTCTGCTCAATGATGATGCGTCAGAAATGAAAGTTCAGGCATCGTATACGCAAGACAGAGAGCCAGGTTTACATCTTGCAACTGAAAATACTGTTAGTGTGAGCAGTAATGAAAATGCTGAAAAAATTATTGATATTCCACTCCAGATAGGCGAACGTCTCATTGGAAAATTCAGACTCGCACAGCGATCCGATAGTACATTTACCGAAACCGAAAGGACAATGTTGGTTACTCTGGCTTCTCAGGCAGCCATAGCGATCGAAAATGCCAGACTGTATGAAAACACACAGAAGGCATACTTTGAAACTATTAAATCTTTGGCGCAAGCTCTTGAAGCTCGTGATGCGTATACACGAGGTCATTCTGAACGTGTTACAGAATATTCACTGTTGCTGGCTCAAAAAGTTGGTGTTTCTCGCAAGTATATGGATATTTTACAATACGCAGGGCTCCTCCATGATATAGGGAAAATTGGTGTTGCAGATGCAATTCTCTTAAAACCTGATAAATTGTCAGATGACGATCTTGTGCTCATTCGCGATCACACACAGCTAGGAGATGCAATTTTATCGCCGCTCAGATTCTTACACGATGCACAGGATATTGTACGGTATCACCATGAACGCTGGGATGGAACAGGATATCCCGAAGGGTTAACTGGTAAAAAAATTCCGCTCCTGGCTCGTATCATTGCAATTGCTGACAGCTATGATGCAATGACAAGTGACAGACCTTACCGAAAAGCTATGCCTATTGAAGCTGCTCTTGAAGAAATAAGAGCTGGAGCTGGAACACAATTTGATCCTGAACTGGCAAATTTGTTTATTGAAGTAATTAAAGAAAAATTTGCGGTATGAAAGCAATAAATAATTATATAATTATAACTATTTTTATTTGTTTACTAATACTCTGTAATGCTTGCAATGGGAATGTGAATAATCAGGCAAAAAATTCTAAAGCTTCAAGTACATCATTACAGACAATACAGTGTGCTGAATATGCGCGCTATGCTCGTACATGGATTGCTTCTGCTACCGATGAAGAGCTTATTGGTCAGATACTCATGGTATCTGTTCCGGGAAAAGCTCCTTCTCCCTCAGCAAAACAATTGCTGGAAACAGTGCATCCGGGAGGAGTAATCCTCTTTGAAACAAATATTGCCGGTACTCCACAGGAAGTGCGATCGTTTACAGATTTTATTCGCAGTTCAGGTATGACACGGGGTATAGCACCATTTATAGCCATTGATCACGAGGGTGGGGTAGTGTATCGCCTAAAAAACAATGCGGTACGGTTGCCGGCACCATTAAAGTATGCCAATTCATATGGAAGCACATATGCAGAAACTGCAGGTGCCATTGCAGGTGAGGAGCTGAAGTGGCTTGGCTTTACACTCAATCTGGCTCCAGTTGCGGACAGTGGAGCAGCACAGTCTGTCCTTGGTACGAGAATCTGGACTCAAGATCCTGAACATGCTGGAAAACTCGCAGGATCATTTTTATCGTTTCATCAAGCACAGGGTACCGCCTGCGCTCTCAAACACTTTCCGGGGACAGGTACTGTGGATCCGCATCATGAGCTTGCAGTGCTCACCGATAATGCAGAGTTATTTCATGAAAATTATTTAGTTTCGTTTCAACGCGCACTCGTTCAAGAACCAGCTGCTATATTGCTCTCATTAGTCATTGCACCCGTGCTCGATTCTGATTTACCTGTTGTTTTCTCACATAAAGCAGTTACAGGTTTTTTGAAAGAAAAACTTGGTTATAAGGGTTTTGTCCTTACCGATGACCTCTATATGAAGGCACTTTCCGGATATGGAACAATTCCTGAGCGGTGCCTTAAATCATTGAATGCGGGATGCGATATGCTCATGTTATCGGTAAGTGACGTTAAACCTGTTATTGCTTATTTGCGTAAGGCGCTCGAAGAGAAGCGTTTATCGCGATCCCGTCTTGAGGACGCAGTTACACGAATTCTCATTCAAAAAAATCGGTTTTCTATTGCTAGTTTACCTGCATTTTCGGAAGAACGCTATACTGATATTCTTGAAAAACACAAAACAATGCTCAATACGGTTCTGGAAAGTGCTCATTAAGATTTCCCAATAAAAACCTGGTTATAACTACCTTTGTAATAACCGAAAATTCTAATATGAAGAAACGTATATATATTCTGTCAGCAGTATTGCTTGCAGTTTTAGTAGTACTGTATGCGCAAAACCTTGATGCGTTGTCAGTTAAACCCGATGATGTCCGCATTGAACAGCGGAATGATGGCGGTTATCATTTATTTATTAAAGCAAAACCTGGCATTGGAAGCGTTTTACTTACCGAAACCACACGTGATCCCGCCCTCAAAGAAGCAAATTACACATACCGTGCAGAAACATGGAACCCCATCAATGGTGATGAAAAGCGTATCCTTGATGGAAAAATGCTGGGTCCCGAGAGCAAATTATACTCCCTTATTGATTCGACACCAGAACCTGATGCACAGTTTGGGATGGCATTCCATATTTTTATACCTTGGGTAGTTATCTGGGGATACTCATGGTCCCGAAATGGAAAGACATACATTACCGACGGCACATTTATTAATATTCGAGCTTTTGCAAAGCCCTATGCCGATTATTCAGGAGCTTTCAAAGACAATCCGTATCTCATTGCAGTCACGCAACGGCCATTCGAGCGCCCTGCAACAGTATCGCAAGCCAATCCTGAACCAGCAGTGGAAAACCAGCAGCGGGAAGCTCCCCCTAAAGATATATTTATGGATGAAACCGTTAAGGCATTTGAGAATATTGCAGATGCAACCAAAGGTAAAACTGATTATTCATATGGAAAATCTGATATTGTAGATGTACTTGCCCAGATTCTGGATTCGCTTAGCGGGGAAACGCTTGACCTTGTCATTTGTCTCGATGCGACCGATTCTATGGCCGATGATATTGATGCAATCAAAGACAAGCTTCCTGCAATGGTTAAGCAAAAGATTGGCAAATTTAAATCGTTTAGGCTAGGGCTCGTGCTCTATAAAGATTATTTTGAAGATTTTGTCGTAAAAAAATATGATTTTACAAAAAATATAGACCAATTCACTCTCTGGGTGACAGGTGTCCGAGTGCAAGGAGGGCGAGATATTCCCGAAGCTGTTTATGAAGCACTCTATACAGCACTGTCAGAGTTTTCCTGGCAGGCAGAGACAAAGAGCATCATACTCATTGGAGATGCTCCTCCGCATCCGATTCCCCGCGGTAAAATTGATAGAGCCATGACAGAAGCACTGGCCAAACAACTGGGAGTATCTATCAGTACAATAATCCTGCCGCATTGATTACGAACAGTGCCTAGTGTCAGGAAGCTTGTGAATACAATACAGCAGCCCAATACAAGGTATATATTGTGCTGCTACCCACAATATATTGTACCCCTATCTCAATAATCGTCGATTCAATGCTCAGCAATTAGTTTTTCACAATTTTCCTGACACAAACCATGAGCCATACTGCCAGGGTATGGCTTTTTTGCAGTTTTTGCCGATACTGATAGTAGTGTTGCTCTTTTTTATCTTTACAAGCATTTATTGGAAATAGTATAATACGGGCAATCAGACAGAACACTGAACCAGGGGTAACCATGAGAAAATATTCAGATGTACTATTGCAATATATAACACAGAAGTTTCCAATAATCATAATTGCTTCAGTTTTGTGTTTTTCTGTCATGTTACCTGGTTCAGCTATTATTACAGATAATCAGCTTGCAATGGGTTCTGTTTCACTTTCTGAACTTCCTCCCGAAGCTGGTATCAGTGAAACTGATGAAGATCTATCTTTGAGCGGGGATCTTTATTATTTTACCTATATTGTAAAGAAAGGCGATACTATTTCTCAGATTGCTTCCAATTTCAATGTGTACCCTGATGCAATTATTACGCTCAATAATCTTAAAAGTACCAGATTTATTTCTGTTGGTACGGTACTAAAGATTCCTTCTATAAATGGCATTACCTATACGGTAACAGCTGGTGACACACTTGATAAAATAGCTGCAGCATACAATATTTCTGCTGAGCGTATTCAGGAAGTAAATATGGCTTCTGGTACAATACAGGGAGATCTTATTGCTGCTGGTAAGGTTATTTTTTTACCGGATGCCAGATTGCCTAGCTGGACACTTAAAGAAATAAATGGAGATCTCTTTCTATGGCCTATCCGGGGATACATTACTAGCTGGTACGGCTGGAGAAGGGATCCTATTACCAATGCACGCTCATTTCATACAGGATTGGATATAGGTGCACCACTCGGTACTCCAGTACGTGCTGCAATGGATGGAACTGTTATAGCAGTTAATTTTTCAACGGGCATGGGTAACTATATTATAATCAAACACCGCAGTGGTTATAAAACACTCTATGCACATCTCAAGAGTGCTGTTGTCAGTGTTGGTGATTATGTAACAACATCCAACGTTATAGGCTATGTAGGAAATACCGGCTATAGTACTGGTCCGCACCTCCATTTTACGGTTTATAAAAACGGTTACACTATCAATCCTATGGCGGTGCTCAAGTAAGCTCAGAGCATTTGACAGCGCTTGTTTTTTGCAGTACGATAAATTTCAATGACTGTACTGCATGGAATCGCTGCATCGGCCGGCATAGCCATAGCTCGTGCCTTTGTTTTGCATGATGATGAAAATCCAAAAGTTCCTCGCTATGCTATTACGCTTTCTGATGTAGAATCGGAATGGTCGCGTTTTATAAATGCTCTGGGCCGTGCGCGTGAAGAAATAATAGTTTTACGTGATAAAACAAAAAAAGAAACGGGTGATGAGCAGAGCGCAATTTTTGACAGTCATTTGCTCATGCTCGATGATCCCGATTTGCATGACTCTATACAGAATTCATTAAAATCCACTCTCTATAATATTGAATGGGTCTTATATCAGTATGCTGCAGATCTCATTCAGCAGATAGAAATGCTCGATAATCCTATCTTACAGGAGCGCAGCTCTGATATCTATGATGTGACCCACCGCATTTTGAACCATCTCATGTACAGGGAACGTTTTTCACTTGCAGATATCAATCATGATATTGTGTTAATTGCTCACAACCTCTTGCCTTCAGATATTGTTTCTATGAATAAGAAGCATATAAAAGCACTCGTGATGGATGCTGGAGGTAAAACAAGTCATACGGCTATTCTTGCACGTGCGTTTGAAATACCTGCTGTTTTGGGATTGGGAAATGTTACCCAGGCAATAAAAAATGATGAACTTATAATAGTAGACGGAGATAGCGGCGTCCTCTATGTCAATCCTGAACCTGAACAGCGCGCATACTATGATGGGATAATTCGAAAAAAAGAACAAGCGCTCAAGGTTTTGCTATCAGAAATTAACCGTCCTGCTACCACACTCGATGGGAAAATATGTACCATAAAAGCGAATATTGAAATTCCTGAAGAAACCGCAGCTGTTAAAAAATATGGCGCAGAAGGCATTGGTTTGTTCAGGTCAGAATTTCTTTTCCTGCAATCAAAACATGTTCCTGATGAAGAGGCACAGTTTCAGGCTTATAAAAAAGTATTGGAAGATCTTGCGCCTAAACCGGTTACCATCAGAACACTCGATTTAGGTGGCGATAAGGTAGCACCAGAGCTTTTTATTAGCGAAGAGAAAAATCCGCTGCTGGGCTGGCGAGCAATACGTTATTGTCTTTCTGATACCGAACTGTTCCAAACACAATTGAGAGCGCTGCTGAGAGCTTCTGTGTATGGTGAACTTAAAATTATGTTCCCAATGATTTCGGGTGTGCAGGAAGTTGAATTAGCACTGGAACAACTTGAGCAGGCAAAGGAATACTGCAGGAGTAAGGATATTGTAATTAAGGATACTATTCCTGTTGGAATTATGATAGAAATTCCTAGTGCCGCGCTCATCGCAGATATCCTTGCGCAAAAAGTTAATTTTTTTTCAATTGGTACTAATGACCTAATTCAGTATACCATCGCAGTTGATCGTGGTAATGAAAAAGTTGCCTATCTTCACGATCAATTTCATCCAGCAGTTTTACGCTTGATTCGTCACATTATCGAAGAAGGACACAAGGCTGGAATTTCAGTGGGCATGTGTGGGGAAATGGCCAGCGATCCGCTTGCTCTGCCGCTGCTGCTGGGATTTGGGCTTGATGAGTTTTCTATGTCCGCAATCTCAGTACCTCGTACGAAGCAGATTATTCGTTCATTACAGTATAACGAGGCAAAGGAACTAGCAGAGTATTCGGTAGCACTTGAAAATTCTGCAAAAATAGTGTCACATATAAAAAATTATCTTTCTGATAAAATTTCCGACACCATATAACAGATTCTTGAGCATGCAATGCTTACGAACAAACCAGGAACTAAACGATGAATAAACATACTGATAGTACGCCGGAAACAGATAGCAGTGCTCCTAAGCGATGGAAAAATTTACCACTTGTTGTAATTGCAGGTCGTCCTAATGTTGGAAAATCAACATTGTTTAACCGCATCTTAGGGCGTAGAAAAGCTATTGTGGATCCAACACCAGGTGTTACACGGGATCCTATTGAAGATTACTGGTATCCTCATGGATGTGAAATGCCGGTACAGCTTATCGATACAGGAGGTCTGCGACTTGATCCTGATGCGCTCGACCGGCTTGTGGCTGAAAAAAGCTGGGAGTTTATTAAAAAAGCCGATGTTGTACTATTTCTGGTGGATGCAGCGAACATAACGCCCGAAGATGAAGAATTTGCAGAAAAGCTCAGAAAGTATGCTAATAAACTCATTCTCGTTGTTAATAAAGTTGATGCTCCTGAGCGAGAAAGTATGGCATGGAATTTTGCCCGCTGGGGATTCCCTGCTATGGTTCCTATATCTGCTGAGCATGCGAGAAATATCGATGAGTTAGAGGAAGCTATTCTCTGCAGGTTAGACTGGTCACATGCTCAACCAGAGGTAGAAGAACAAAAATCGATTAAGCTTGCAATAATGGGTAAACCAAATGTCGGAAAATCGACACTACTCAATCGATTGCTTGGTGTTCAAAAGTCTATAGTCAGTGATATACCGGGGACCACGCGGGACGTAATAGAAGGACAGTTTCACTATCGTGACTACGAAATCACTATACTTGATACAGCCGGTATTCGTAAAAAGAGCAAGGTAACAGAATCGGTCGAATACTATTCAGTTAATAGATCTATCAAAACAATTGAGCAATCCGATATAGTACTCCTTCTTATTGACAGCATCGAGGGTCTTTCTGATCAAGATAAAAAGATTACTGAGCTTGCAGTAGAAAAGGGCAGACCGGTCATATTTGTTCTCAATAAATGGGATAAAATGCCTGCTATTGGTAACGCATTCAATGCAGCAAAGGATAAACTATACTATAATTTTGGTCAGATGGCTTATGCGCCTGTGCTCAACATATCAGCAAAAGAAGGAAAAGGTATAGAGAAGCTCCTTGAAATGGTTATTAAAATTTATAAGGAGCTCACGACACGAATTGAAACTTCACGGCTCAATCGTGCAGTACGCGAATGGGTGCAAAACAATCCGCCTCCTATCAGCAAGGGTGTCAGGTTTAAACTACGGTATGCTGTGCAAACGGGAGTCAACCCGGTTCAGTTTACGTTTTTTATTACTAAACCTGAACTGGTGAGTGAGACCTATAAGCAATTTATCAAGAACAAAATCCGCAGTGAACTGGGGCTTTCCCACATACCGATACTGATGAATCTCAAGCCCTCGCGCAAACAGTTTGAAGCACTGGAGTAACAGAGTATGGCAGAAGGACTTTCAACCATGGATATGGAAGCACTTCTAGGAGTACCCGAATATACCATTTTGTATTGGGAACGCTGCCTTCCGCTCGTAATGCCCAGGAAGCAATTTGGACGACGTCAGTTTAGTGTTGCAGATGCCTGCCTCCTGCTCCGCATGAGGCATTACGTTGTAGAAAAAAATCTCAATCCTTCACGTGCAAGTGATAAAATTGTAGAAGAACGCATACATGCTAACAGACCAGAAATCCACGCTTTACATGAACTGCGCTGTGAAATAATTACCCTGTATAAAGAGTTTGTTCATTATAAAAACGCTCGAAAACGACCAGCTGCACTATACGAAGAAACCTCTGTGCACTTGTAATAAAACAGACATACCAGCATACATAGACCTAATTTCCGGACTGTATTATACTCAATACGACATACGATTATACAATATTCGTTGAACAGAAAGGACAAATCATGAGCAATCCAGCTATTAAAAATCTTTGCACGTTTATTGATGCAGCACCAACACCATACCATACCGTCGATGCTTCGATTGCAATGTTAAGTACAGCAGCAGCAGTCAAGCTTGAAGAACATGAACCATGGAAACTTGAACCGGGCACGTTGTATTATGTAACGAGAAAGCCAGCGGGGCTCATAGCATTTCGTATTGGTACCGAACGCTTGAGTGGGTTTGTAGTTGCTGGTGCTCATAATGATGTTCCGGCACTTAAGCTGCGGTTAGAAAAAAAAGTAATTCAGCGTGGCATGGAACGCCTAGCTGTCGAGGTCTATGGTGGTCCAATACTGGCTACCTGGCTCGATCGGCCGCTTGCCATAGCTGGTATCGTAATGCTTAAAACAAACCAGGGTGTTGAACAGCGGTTATTCAATAGTGTTAAACCAGTAGCGGTAATCCCTAACCTTGCCATCCATCTCAATCGTGATATTAACAAAGGGTTTGAATACCTTGCGCATCAAACATTGTTACCACTGGTTGCAGAATCCGAAGGTGCAAATAATTCCTGGATAGTTCGATATCTGGCTCGTGAGCTTGATTGCAGCGAGGCAGATATTCTTGCCAGTGATCTTTCGCTCTATGATGCGGAAAAAGCCTTTTTATTTGGACCCGATGAAGAATTCCTCTCCAGCCCACGTATCGATAATCTTGAAGGATGCCACGCTGTTCTTGAAGCACTCTGCAGTGCACGTACTGGAAAGCAGACGCAAGTATCTGTTTTGTTCAATTCCGAGGAAATTGGATCTCGGACGCTCGAAGGAGCAGATTCTTTTTTCCTCAGGGATATTCTGGAAAGAATAATACTGGCACAAGGTGGGACGCGTGAAGATTTTCTGAGAGTATTAAGTCTCTCCTTCTGTGTTTCTGTTGACGGTGCACAAGCCTGGCATCCTGGTTTTGCCGATAAGTTTGATGAGACCTATGCACCATTGCTCAACAAAGGTCCTGCGATAAAATTAAATGCTAACATGCGCTATACAAGTGATGCTGAAAATTCTGCCCGTATCGTTTCTTTGTGTAAGAACGAAGGAATACCCTGCCAGTTGTTCAGAATGCGTGCAGATCTTCCGAGCGGCACGACTATTGGTCCTTTAACGACATCTACGCTCGGTGTGCCCGGCGTTGATATAGGAATCCCAATGCTTGCAATGCATTCTGCACGAGAGCTTGCTGGAACAAAAGATCATGAACAGTGCATAAAACTTGTCAAAACTGTTTTTGAGCAAGGGGTATAGGGTTCCCAGGAGCAAGGAGTATAGGGATTGTAAGGCATGTATGCAAAAAAGAGCTGCCCGTAGTGGACAGCTCTTTTTTACTAATCGAACACTCTGTGTGCTATTTTTGATCAAATATTGGGTAGGTTAACTTTGGGTCATAGGTGCCTTCACGAAGCTCCCCTCTGATTGAGGGAATTACGAGCAGGGTACCAGGACGAACAAGATTGGGATTGTTCGGATCGGGAAGTTTCCGTTTGTTAGCTTCATAGATTACAGTCCACATGAGCGGGTTATTATAAATAAATGGCAGTGCTGCGATGCGCCAGAAACAATCAGTGTCTTTGTTTCGTTCTACGACAATATAGTAGGCAGGAAACTTAACCGGCGGTTTTATATCAGCAAGGCTTACGAGCACTGCTTCGGCAAACTGTTTAGCACTGAGATAGTTTTCTGCAGCGTACTCTGTCTTTGCTGTTTCCATACTTGTTTGCGCTGCTGTATATTCTGCTGGATACCAGCGAGATGCCTCTATGCTATCGGCATACACAATGCGCTCTTCTGCACGGAGTAATGCCTCGTCCGCAGCTCGTTTTGCAAGCATTTTTGCTACATAGAGGTCAGACATTTTTGCATATTCCTGTGCCTGAGCAGCAAGGTCAGCAGCCATATCATAATCGCCATTGTCAAAAGCTTCCTGTGCCTGAGTGAGGAGTTCCTGGCTTTTTACAAAGTATTCATTATGATAGATGTCCTGAGCAACGAGCAAACAAGCTAAGAGAGTAAATATACTGATAAATATTATACGTTTCATATTAGTTTCCTCCTGCTCCAGCTTCGTCAATGATAGTCTGGCTTTCCTGTTGTTTTTGCTGTGCTGCCTGCATTGCTGCTTCTGCCTTTGCTCGTTTTTCTGCTGCTTTTTGGTAGATTGCTGCAAATAATTGCTGTGCCTGACTATAGAGCATTGCAGCATATTCATATTCACCTTTAGCATATGCTTCATTTGCTGCGTTTAAAATAGCAAGAGCTGTTGAATACTCTTCCCGGAGCGATACAGCAGCTTTTATACTGTCGGCTTGTGCTTTGACAGTGAGTGTATCCTGTTTTTTACTGCCAGCCTGTAATTCCCATCCTTTTTGTAAAACAAGATTATACCGGAGGAGGCTTTCTTCGATGAGGTCACGTGCCTTTTGGGGATCTTTTTCTGCATCGCCCTGAGCGAGCTTTTCTTCGGCAAGATTGAAATTTCCGTTATCCATATTTTCAAACTTAAGTTCAATGATGCGGTCGCGTACCGATAGTGCTTTAGATCGCTTGCCAGCAATATCGTAATAGAGATACGCCTCATCATACAGGGCTTTTGCTGTTTCAAAATCACCATTTTTGTAGGCTTCCTGTGCGCGGGCGTACAGCTCATCGGCCTTTGCAAATAGTTCTGATGATTTTTCTTGAGCTTTCAAATCGATTGCAGCTTGTTTGGCTTCATCAGCAAGCTTTTGGTTTTCTTCTGCTCCGCGCTGAAGCGCTAACTGGATGAGAGCAGTAAAGAGCGGTTTTGCAGTCTCAAATTCTGTCTTGGCAGTATCAAGGTCGTTTGTTTCAAAAGCGGTAGTACCATTTACATAATGTGTGTCTGCTTCGTTCCATTCCTGTTCTGCAAGTTTTGGAGCTTCAAGATCAAATGCTTTTTTGCGTAAAGCGAGCACCTCTTCCTGTAATTTTTTTACTGCATCAGTTTTTGATGTATCGACTGTTGCTACAGGTTCAGGAGTAGTATCTGGTTTTGGGGGTGTAGGTTTGGTTTGACAGGCGGATAGTAAAACCAGACCAGCCAGCAGTATAACTACTGGACGAGCTACTTTCATAATTACCTCCATAGCAATACGTTTATATCTGTTCTTAAAAAGAATAAGAACCTCAAGTATGATACTACAAAAACGATATTTTGGGAACATAATATTTTTTAGTTTGAGCCCTGCAAAGATATGGTCACCAGCTAGGGCTTTACCTGAAGCTGATGAAATCAGGTAATAGTAAAAATATTGGATAACTAAGTAGATCTATATACCTTTAGCACTCTTACTACAGTTTAAATCTACGTATAGTGCCATGAAAAATGTGAAAATGCTGATTTTGTTCACTGCCAGTTTGATTTTTTAGAAGGTATCAAATAAATTTTAATGATAAATGTATATGCCTACTAAATATTATGTATAGATAATTTTATGCACAAGCTTCATGCCACTAAGAGAAGGGAGTGACTACAGCGGATCGCGCCGCCGTCTGACGGGTTTCAATCCACGCTCCCCGCGAAGGGAGCGACCTCAAATGTGGAGTTTATGAAAACATATATGGTAAGTTTCAATCCACGCTCCCCGCGAAGGGAGCGACCAAATTACAAGAGTAAAACGTCAAGAAATCATGCAGTTTCAATCCACGCTCCCCGCGAAGGGAGCGACATAGTTACCATTCTCATGGTCTACAATTCTATTGTTTCAATCCACGCTCCCCGCGAAGGGAGCGACTTAACTGTTACATATAAACCTGACAAAATGCTTGTTTCAATCCACGCTCCCCGCGAAGGGAGCGACTTGTGGTGTTATTAGTCCAAATACCGCATGTTTTAGGTTTCAATCCACGCTCCCCGCGAAGGGAGCGACCCCCGGAGTGGTTTGCCGACCGCTCCCCAAAGGAGGTGTTTCAATCCACGCTCCCCGCGAAGGGAGCGACGCTACGGGGCGGTAATACAACATGCTCTTAATAAAGGTGTTTCAATCCACGCTCCCCGCGAAGGGAGCGACTTCAACATCGTTGTTTATGTCATTGCCCGATATAAGTTTCAATCCACGCTCCCCGCGAAGGGAGCGACCGCATACGGTATGTATGCGTACTACACTTAATTGTTTCAATCCACGCTCCCCGCGAAGGGAGCGACTCCTG
>Ga0116146_1000834_pt1 | contig 35613 bp, 35 predicted proteins | sample AD_JPNHG2_MetaG_FD_89748 | JGI IMG/M metagenome (GOLD analysis project Ga0116146, IMG submission 89748) | Active sludge microbial communities of municipal wastewater-treating anaerobic digesters from Japan - AD_JPNHG2_MetaG | ecosystem: Engineered > Bioreactor > Anaerobic > Digestate | place... | reverse complement strand
ATTGATCATATCTTTAATATATCCTAAATATTATGGTGAATATCTTGATAGATTCTTGTAGTAGAACATCTAATGGTTTAGATATAGATATAACCAATGTACTATAACCTTCTGTCACTTTAGATGCAAGACTGGGACTTTAGTTGCAGGATCGACTTTAGCTGCAAAGCCGGCCAGACCGAAGCCTTTATCTGCGAGAATGCGATAGGAAAGGTGCCTGCGGGCCCGTGGTCTAGCTGGTTATGACGTCGCCTTGACATGGCGGAGGTCATGCGTTCGAATCGCGTCGGGCCCACTTGAGCCCAAGTAGCTCAGTTGGGAGAGCGTCAGACTGAAGATCTGAATGTCCCCGGTTCGAGTCCGGGTTTGGGCATGTGATTTTTTTTGTCTCTCGTATTCACCCGTGCCTGCTCACGAACAGCTCCCCGAAGATATCCGGCTGCTCCAGCCACACCTGCTTTCTCTGGGCCATGAAGAGCAGCGAGATGTAGTTCGTCACCCCGTCCTCGGCCCTGCCATGCCTGCTGTTTATGTCCCGGAATGTGACAGTGGGCTTGTTCATGAACATATCATCTAAAATCGGCCCCAGAGCTTTGATCCCCTCCTCGATTCCCTCGTCGTGTGAGAGGTCCAGGACCTTCTCCTCTGTGGAGGGCCACCTCTCCCGCATGGCCTTCCTCCTGCCCACCATCTCCGCCTTCTTCAGCTCCGATATCAGCTCATCAAGAGTCACCGGCCTCCTGCTGTGCCGGCGGATTGGGGGGCTTGGAAGCTGCTCCTCTATGACCTCCTCCCCGGCCGGCTCCTCCATCTCAGGCTCCGGCTCCTCCACCTCACTCTGCTCCTCCATGGAGTCGGACTTGAGGCGCAGGAGTATGCTGGCGTAGAGCAGGGTTCTGGCCGGAATTCTCAGGTCCCTATTCTCCAGGGAGTCTATGTACTGCAGGAACTTCTCAGTGGCCCTGGCGATGTCGATGTCCCATGGATCGATCTCCCCCCGCCTGGCAAGCTCCACCAGGACTTCAGCCGGCTCGCCGAACTCGAACTCGTGGTCGAATTGATCTTCGCTCATTTAGCCTCAGCCTGTAACTGCTCTGCTTCCTCCTCTGCCGGTCCCTGCGGCTGCTCCAAAACCCCTGCGGGCGCTGCGCTCTCTCCGGCCTCATCACTCAACCCGTCTCTGATGCAGATGCCTGTCACACTGGTGATGTTGTTCTCCTGCATGGTCACGCCCAGTGTGTAGCGGGACTGCAGTATCATGGGCTTTCGCAGTGACACCACTATGAACTGGGCCCGGGCGGAGATCTTCTTGATGAGCCTAGCCACCCTCTCCACATTGGCCCCGTCCAGGAACATGTCGATCTCGTCCATGGCATAGAATGGGGCGGGACGGTACATCTGAATGGCAAAGATGAATGATAGGGCGGTGAGGCTCTTCTCCCCTCCAGACATGGCCTCCAGCCGGTGGAAGGGCTTTCCCGCCGGCCGGGCCTTGATGGTCATGCCACCATCCAGAGGATCTTCAGGGCTCTCCAGTATCAGGTCGCCCTCTCCTCTGGACAGCTCCTGGAATATGGCCTTGAAGTTCCTGTTGATCTCGGTGAAGCTGGAGAGGAACGCCTCCTTCTTCATCTGATCGTACCTCTCCAGCTTGTCTATTATAGCCTCCCTCTCGCCTGCGAGGGTGCTCCTCCGCTGCGCTAAAATGTCATAGCGGGTCTTGACGTGATCATACTCGGCTATGGCCAGCATGTTCACCGGCTCCAGAGTCCTCATCGCCTGCTCTAAAGCCATGATCTTCTCTGCCACACTCTCGCTGCTGGGAGGCTCCTGAGATGGATCCACACCGCAGCCCTCGATCTGGCTTCGCAGTGCCTCGACTTTGGAGGCGGCTGATTCCCTTGCGGCAGCAGTGGCGCTGCGCCTGGCCTCAATCCTGTCCCCCTCCCTCCTAGCCACGTCTATCTCCCGCTGCAGAGCTAATGTCCTCTCCAGTATGTCTCCCCGCACCCCCTTCAGCCCGAACAGCTCACCCTCGATCTCGGCCTCCCTGGCAACAGCAGCCTTCAGATCTTCGCCCAGAGATGCAATCCTGGCGGAAGCCGCCTCCTTCTTCTGCAGCGCCTCAGCCTTCTGGGCCTCCAGCGACTGCCTTCTCTCCCCGATCTCCCCGATCTTCTCAGAGAGGCCTTCCTCCCGAATCCTGTCCTTGAGGATCTCTGAGTCGATGGCCGAGATCCTGTCCGTGAGCCGCTTGATCTCGGCGCCGGCTGCATCGGCCCGCCGGTTCAGCTCCACGATCTCCGAGCCCTTCAGCTCCGCCTCCAGCCTGTCGATCATCTCCTGCGCCGCAGCCAGAGCCGTCTCAGCCCCGTCTATCTCCTTTTCGAGGCAGCCCAGCCGCTCCTTTAAGCCGGAGGACTCATCCTCCATAGCAGCCAGTCGCTCCCTCTTATCGGCTATGGACCTCTCCAGGCGGGGGCGGGAGGATCCCATCTCATCCAGCTGGAATGTCTTTTTGGAGATGCTCTTGTTCAGCTCCTCAATCTGCCGGTCGATCCTGGATATATGCCCCTCTATCCCGTCCAGCCCATCCAGCCGCTCGCTCCTCACTCCTTCTGCCGAGGCTATCCTCTCAGACAGATCGAGAAGCCTGTTCTTCTCCTCGGCTGCGAACCTCATCCTGGAGCGGTAGTGCCCTCCGGTCATGGCTCCCGACTTCTCAACCAGGTCGCCCTCCAGTGTGACCATCCGGTAGCGCCCCATCATCTGCCTGGCGTGGCTGAGGCTCTCCACCACCAGTGTATCCCGGAAGACATACCAGAAGGCGGGCAGGAATTTGGGGTCGAAGTCCACCAGCCTGAGGGCATAATCCACAACTCCCGGGTGATTGGGCCTAGCGGCAAGGCCTCCTCTCTCCAGCCTGTTGAGCGGCAGAAATGTGGCCCTGCCGATCTGAGACCTCTTCAGGTACTCGATGGCAGCAGCAGCATCGCCGTCCGTCTCCGCCACTATGCTCTGCATGCGCGCGCCCGCCGCCACCTCGACGGCGGCGGAGTACTTTGCATCTACACTGGCGAGCTCTGAGACGGTTCCATAGAGCCCCGAGAGGATCTGCCTCTTTATGGCGGAGCGCACCGCCTCCACCGCCCGGCTGTAGCCTGATTTGTCCTCGGCCGCCCTCATGCGCCCGTCGCACTTGGCAAACTCGCCCTGCAGCCTCTGCAGCTCTCTCTCCACCTCTACGATCTCCCGGCGCAGACGCAGCCTGGTGCTCTCCAGGTCATCCCGGTCCCTCTCCATCTGCATGGCCTTGTCGTTGAGGGCGGCAACCTCCGCCCTGAGCTTGCCAGCCTCGTGGTCGAGCCCAGCCAGACTGTCCAATGCCTCCTTGATGCCGGCTGAGAGCTCCTCTCTTTCAAGCCCCGCCCGCCGGCTGGCATCCAGCAGCCTGTCCCTCTCTCTCACCTGGTCGCCCAGCCGTGACTTGGCCTCCTCCCGCATCTGCCTCGCACCTGCGAGCTCATCCCGCAGTCCGGCGAACTTGGCATCAGCCGCAGCCAGGCTCTCCTGGGCGGCTGCGGAAAGCTGCAATTGATCATCCATCTCTCCTTTGATGCTGGCCTGCCGGAGGGACGCCTCCCTCATCTTATCACGAACGGCTGCCAGCTCGGCTGAGAGCTTTCCCTCCTGTATGAAGCAGCTCTTCTGCTGTCCGTCAATCTCGGCCGCGGCCTTCTCAGCCATCTCCATCACTGCCGCCTGCCGGGCGATCTCCCCCTTCAGCTCCTCGATCCCGCGCTTGACTGAGATCTGCTCATCCTCTCCCTTATGGGTGATCTCCTGGCTGAGGGCGGCAAGCCTCTCGTCGAGAAGTGAGAGCTCTGTCCTCTTGCCCTCTGCCTTTTCCAAAAGCGCCTGGCTCTTCTCCTCCAAAGAGGAGAGCTCTCTATCCAGGCCTGCCAGCTCAGCTGATGCCTCCTTGAGCCTTGCCAGCAGCAAGAAGGCCTCCTGCCTGGCCAGCTCCTCCCTGTGCGCCTGGTAGGAGCGGGCCCTGTCCCTCTCCACCTGCAGCCTGGCCAGCTGAGCCGAAACCTCCTCCAGGATCACATCCACCCGGCCGATGCGCTCCCGCACCACCTCCAGCTCGTCCATCGCCTTTTTCTTCTTCTCGTCGAACTCCGAAACCCCGGCGATATCGTCTATGATCTTCCTGCGATCGACAGGAGGCATCTCTATGATCCGGGTCACATCCCCCTGCATGACGATGTTGTAGCTCTCAGGAGTTATGCCCGCCTTGGCCAGCAGGTCCAAAAGCTCCGCCTGGCTGCATGACCTGCCGTTAAAATAATAAGAGGACGCATATTTGTCAGATTTGACCTTGATCTTGCGTGAGATTTCGATCGTATCCAGGTCCAGGGGAAAGGTGCGCCCGCTGTTGTCCAGCCTGACTGTCACCTCGGCGTAATCTGGATTCTTGCCGCTCTCCCCCCGGTAGATGAGGTCGGGCAGCCTCTCAGCCCGCATTGCCCGGGAGCTGGACAGGCAGAGGGCGAATAGAAGGGCATCGACGATATTCGATTTGCCGCTGCCGTTCGGCCCGGTGACGGTAACAAAATCATTCTTGAGAGGAACTCTAACGCTTCTGCCGAAGGATTTGAAGTTCTTGAGTTCCACCTCTCTGATATACAAAGGTTATCCCCGCCCCCTTCACAGATACATGTTTTTTGTCTCCCTTCTGGTTGTTCTAGCTTTCGCTCCGGCCATAGCCCACATTGCATTTAACAGGCACTTTAAATTAAATATGTATTCAAGGATGTATATATTGTTTTCCTATAGCTTGCAGTCTCCCGGCTTGTATTAAGCAATGGCCACTGCCGATATCTCTGGATAGATTATTATCCCATCTGATGGCGATGGAGCTCCCCTCTTCCTGATATACGCCATCATCATCTGAGATGTCAAAGCCCAAAATCTATTTACCCTCCGGAAAAGCTCTGAGGCAGCATGGATATACTTGCCGATGTGGGGGGAAGGCCTGGACTGGACTGTAAAGGCTTTTGTAGCTATTGTTATTTCAAAGGGGTAAAAAGCGTTCCCCCCTTTGGATGCAAGTTCTGCATGCCCTTTAAGAAGGGCTGCGATTACTGCACCCGGGCCATAGTAGAAGGCTATCCCGGCTTCAAGCCGGTTCGCAGCGTGCTTTTTGATGTGGCGGCAAAGTGCATGGGGGAGACCCCGGACAAGGTCACAATCAGCGGCGGGGGCGATCTGAGCTGCTACCCTGAGCTTCTGCGGCTGACTGAGACGCTCTCCCAGGGAATGGTGCCCATCACACTGGGATACACATCCGGCAAGGGATTCAAGACAGCAGATGACGCCGAACAGCTCATCAAGGCCGGCGTCCGGGAGGTCTCGTTCACAGTCTTCTCCACCCGCCCTGAGTTGAGGAGGAGGTACATGGGCGATAAAAATGCCGAAATCGCCCTGGAAAACCTCAAGACATTCTGCGGAAGCTGTGATGTTTACTGCGCCAGCGTCCTGCTCCCCGGAGTCAACGACGGCGAGGAGCTGGAGAGGACTGCCTCCGACCTTGAGGAGATGGGTGCCAGGGGCCTGATTCTGATGAGGTTTGCCAACAGCCGGGAGCAGGGACTGATTTTGGGAAACTCTCCCATACTGCCAGGCATAATACCCCACGGCGTCGAACAGTTCAGGGATATCGTCACAGCCACGGCTGGGGCCCACCGCCTCAGGGTGACTGGAACTCCCCTCTGGGACCCGGTCACCAAGGCGCCCTTCGCCCTCGCATATCACCCTGAGGCCCTCTCCGGTCTGCCCAAGCTGCGCCGGGGGGCGACTCTCATCACCGGCCTGACGGCCCGACCCCTACTGACATCGATATTTGAAAACCTGGGCGGCGACGTGAATGTGGTGGCCCTGAACAAGGACATCGGATGCCTGATAACCATCGAGGATTTCATGGAGCTGGACCTCAAAGAGGTAAAGGAGACGGTCATCATTCCGGGGCGAACCCTGGCCCACGAGATGGAGATCAAAAAAGCTCTCAGCCGCGATGGCAGGGAGAGGATCGTTGCCCGCGGCCCGGACAGGCTCACAGTGGACGGGGAGATGAGCATCTCCATGACAGAAAAGGAGGTCCTCGATCTGGAGATGGAGGCATTCGGGGAGCTGATAGGGGCTGTCAATGCCCTGGGTGTGTAGCAAGAGCACCCCTTTCATCTCTCCTTATTACAGCCGCCTGGTCCAGCAAAAATAGATCCAATAGGCGCGTCTCGCGCCTATCTAGCGGCCTTGGCCACACGCTCCACACTGTCCCTGTGGTTGATGGCGTAGCTCTTGACGTCGCGGCCTGCTGCGGCTATGATCTCATCAGCGAGGGCAGCCTCGACGCTCTTGGTCTTCTTAAAGGATGCCTCGCGTGCGCCCTTGGCTATGAACATGAGGGCGGCGTCCACCCTTCTCTGCGGTGCGGTGTCAACAGCCTTGGGCACTGTGATTCCTCCGTACTTGAGCCTGACTACCTCCTCCCGCGGCCCGGCATTGGATATGGCCCTGGCGAGGACGGAGAGCGGATTCTCCTTGGTCTTCCTGGCCACGATATCAAAGGCCCCTTCGACTATGCCGTAGGCCTTGAGCTTCTTGCCGGTGTTCTTCTCCTTTCTCATCATCTTATTGACCAGGCGCTCCACTATGTGCTGCTCGGACTTCTTGAACTGCTGCTTGGCATGCCTTCCGCCCGAGTGCATGACCATCCTGGGCGCCAGGTTCATGTAGCCCTTTATACTCGGGTCTGCAACCTCGACCTCCGCCGGGTCCCACTTGCCGAATACCTTCATAATAATTACCTCACCGGCTTCTCCTTTCTTCCCCGTACCAGCTCCTGCAGGGAGACGTTGTTGACTGCGATGACCTTGAAGCGAACTCCAGGAATGTCTCCCATGGAGCGTCCCTGGCGGCCGCCGATGCGGTCTATGGTGACCTCATCGTGCTCATCGATGAACCCGATGGCTCCGTCGCCCGGGGCGAAGGCAGTGACCTGCCGTCCATTCTTAATGAGCTGAATGCGCACGGCCTTTCTTATGGCCGAGTTGGGCTGCTTGGCCTCGATTCCCACTTTCTCCAGGACTATTCCCCTTCCCATGGGCGCTCCACTCAGCGGGTCAGCCTTTATCTTGCTGCCCGACATCCTGCGGATATACTTGGGATAGCTCCACCGGAGCGTCTTCCTATCACTCTCCAGTTTCCTGGCGGCATAGATTCCATTTCCCATTCATTTCACCTATTGAATAATGATATCATCAACGCCATGATGCCTCTGCGCAAGCATCTTTGCCTTTAATATGTTGCGGCCATCTCTGCCGATGGCAATGCCCTTGTCCTTATTTGCTACCTCTACATAAGCCAATCGCTTATTGTTCTTATTGACTATCATCACATTCTTTATGGCCGCCGGCTGGAAGAGGTTCTCCAAAAACTCCTTGACATCGTCGCTGTACTCGACTATCTCGATCTGCTTTCCTACCGACTTCTTCACCCGGTTGATGTTCGAGCCCTTCCGGCCTATGGCTGCACCCATGTCTCCCTTCTTTATGACGAAGATGATGCGGCCGTTCTCCTCATCCACAATGCAGTCCCTGGCCACGCCCCCAGTCAGGCTCTCGAACAGCGCTATATATCTGATTCCCTCGGTTGTGAGCTTGAACTCACTCATGCCTCAACACCCCGAATCTCGCGCTGCAGTGCCATTATCTCCGAGTCCCCTGGCTCGATTACGGCCAAGGCAGCCACAGAGAAGGGTTTTCCGCAGGCAGATCCGAGGTCCTTGCCCATTCCCTGGTAGCCGTAGACGGGAATGTCCATGGTATCCAGTTGCGCCCTTACATCCGCCGGGCAGTCCGCAGCAAATACTATGAGCTTTGCCTGTCCGCCAATCCCTGCTTCCAGAGTGCTATTCGATCCCAGCACCATTTTTCCGGTTCTGATACAGCTTCTCAGTGCCCTATCTACGTTTATCATCGTTATTACCTCATCTCTTGCTTGCCACAAGCGTCACGTCGCCTGTACCCAGTTGTATGGGCTGGCCTACGATTACATTTTCAGTTACGCCTCTCAGATCGTCTATGTCTCCCCGGATGGCCGCATCCAGGATGTGATTGACTGTGACCTCGAAGGCCGCTCTCGCCAGCACGCTGGCCTTCTCGCCAGACACCCCGTGCCGCCCGATCTGCTTGACCTCTCCGTCTACTGTCATGATGTCGGCTACCAGCATGATGTGCCGGACGTCCACTGAAAGGCCCTGTTCGCGCAGGGTGTCCGTGGCCTCATTGATGATGGCGTTTCGCGCCGCTTCGATGCCCAGCACCTCTCCGATCTCACTGATGTTATTGGTCTTGATGCGAGTGGGGTCGACTCCCTCAAACTGCATGACCTTCTTGAGCGATGAACCCTCTGTGTAGAGGACATACTCATCGCCCTCCTTCCTGATGACCACCCGCTTGATGCCCTCAACGCCCTTGAGGGAGATCCTTTTGATCTTCTCCACCAGCTGCAAGAGCTCCCTATAGGAGGGCTCCTCCGGAGCCATCACCAGAAGCGTCTCCTTCTGGTCTACAGACAGGCCCGTCTCCTCCTTGAGCCTTGCCGCCACCTCCTCTGCAGTGATCTTGCGCTGCTCGAGAGCCGCCGGATTCAGCTCGATGATGACATTCATCTCGGCGAGGTCCGTGGCAATCGACCCCAGGTGCAGAATGGATGTGGATTCAATGGCCCAGGCGACCTCTCTGGCCAGATCCCGGTCGTGGGCATAATCCTGATTAAGCTTTATGGTCATGGTGGGGGTGGAGGGAACCTTTCTCGCGTCCACTATCTCGATGAGCCGGGGCAGGCCCAGGGTAACATTGATCTCGGCCACGCCGGCGTAGTGGAAGGTACGCATGGTCATCTGTGTGCCCGGCTCGCCGATCGACTGAGCAGCGACCACTCCCACCGCCTCGCAGGGCTCCACGCGGGCGTGCTGGTAGTCGCCGAGGACCTGCATGACGATCTCCTCCCACTGCTCCTCAGAGACATCTGCTTCCTTCAGCTCTGCCTGCATGGCCTGCTTGATGCTCTGGGGAAGGTCCAGGCCCTCCAGCCTCTCCAGGATATCCTTTTCCGTGAGGATCATGCCGACTCCTTCTTGAGCACATTTTTGATGATGCGCTTTACATTTTCCGTGCTGGCGTAGTCTCTCCGGGAGGCATCCACCCCGTCCTCTCCGTACCTGAACTGGACGATCATGCCCCTCGTCTCTTTGACAGTGCCGTCGTACTTGACCTCCAGATCCTGCAGGGCATTGACCAGCCGCCTCTGCAGGTAGCCGCTCTGCGATGTCCTGATAGCCGTGTCCACCAGGCCTTCGCGACCGCCTATGGCATGGAAGAAGAACTCCGTGGGATTGAGGCCGTCCTTGTAGCTCGACTCCACAAAGCCGTGCGCCTCAGCACCCAGGTCGCCTCTTTGGAAGTGTGGAAGTGTCCTGCCTGCGTAGCCGCGCATGATGCGCTCGCCGCGCACAGACTGCTGGCCGACGCAGGCTGCCATCTGGGTGAGGTTGAGCATGGATCCGCGCGCCCCGCTAACCGCCATGACAACGCCGGAGTTGTCCAGGCCCAGGTAGCGGCTGGCGATCTTGCCTGCCGTATCCCTGGCCTTGCCCAGGGTCTGCATGATCCTCATCTCCAGGGTCTCATCCAGCGTCCTGCCAGGCAGGGGCTCAAGCTCTCCCGCCCGGTAGGCCTCGATCAGCTGCTGGCTCTTCTCGCGAGCGGTGCGGGTGGTCTCCTCGATCTGCTCTGTCGCCTCCTGGGGGATGTCCTCGTCATCTATGCCGAAGGAGAAGCCGGCATGCATGATGCCCCGCAGTGCCAGGCGGGTCATCCTGTCCAGAAATTCGCTGGCCACTGAGGGGCTGTATTCCTTTATGATCCTGTCTGTGATCTTGCCCTTGAAGGCACCTACCGCTTCGGCGTCTATTGTGCCTTTGAGCAGCTTTCCGTCCTTTATAACCACGTAGGCGTCGTTCTCGCAGTCGGGACCGCGGCAGACATCGCAGTTATAGCAGAAGTCGGCCTTGAAGGTGAGATTCAGGCCGCGGGGCAGGATCAGGCTGAAGATCTGCTTTCCAGTCCAGTAGGGCTGCCCGTCCACCTCGCCTTCCGGCTCGGGAAGCTCTGCAATGTCGAACTTCTTGAGAAGCTCCATCACATCCTGGCGGTGGATGGGCTTATTGCCGTGGGTGAGCAGAAATGAGCCGGTCACATAGTCATGAATGCCTCCGATGATAGGGCCGCCGAACCTGGGGGATAGAATGTTCTCCTGCACTCGCATGAGGATCTCGGCCTCGGCCCGCGCCTCCTCTGTCTGTGGCACATGCATGTTCATCTCATCGCCGTCGAAGTCTGCGTTGTAGGGCGGGCAGACCGCCGGGTTGAGCCGGAATGTCTTGTAGGGCATGACCCGCACCCGGTGTGACATGATGGACATCCTGTGCAGGGAGGGCTGGCGGTTGAAAAGCACTATGTCTCCGTCTGCCAGCTGCCGGTCTATCCGCCAGCCGATGTCAATCTGCTCCGCCACCTCCTCACAGTTCTTTCCGGTCACCTTAACCCTCCTCTGGTCGGGGCGGGTGACATAATTGACGCCAGGATGGTGATCGGGGCCGCGACGAACATATGTCCTGGCCATCTCCTTGTTCCTGGCGTTGACGATCATGGGCACGGAGAGCTCCATGGCCACCTCCAGGGGAACTCCAACCTCGCCTATGGAGAGATTGGGATCGGGAGATATGACGGTTCTAGCACTGAAGTTGACGCGCTTGCCGGAGAGCGACCCCCGAAAGCGTCCCTCTTTGCCTTTCAGCCTCTGGGAGAGTGTCTTGAGGGGCCTGCCGCTCCTGTGCCGGGCGGGGGGCACTCCAGATACGGTATTGTCCAGGAATGTGGTCACATGGTACTGAAGCAGCTCCCAGAGGTCTTCGATTATCAGCTGTGGTGCGCCGGCCTCGCGGTTCTCCTGGAAGCGCTGATTGATTCTGATGATGTCCACAAGCTTGTGTGTGAGGTCGTCCTCGCTCCTCTGACCGGACTCCAGCGTTATGGAGGGGCGCATGGTGACTGGAGGCACGGGCAGCACAGTCAGTATCATCCACTCAGGCCGGGCTGTGGCCGGGTTCATGCCCATGACCAAAATGTCTTCATCCGGGATCTTCTCAAACCTGTCCCGGATGTCCGAGGGGGTAAGCTTGTGGCCGTCTTCGATGTAAGAGAGAGGGCGCTCGAACTTGATCTCCTGCTGGGGCGCTCCGCAGTAGGGGCATGTCTTGTTCTTCCTGGCCTCGGCGAAGACCTTATTGACGGTATCGTCCGTCATCTGGCCGAGCCGCTCCAGCGTCTGGATCTGCTCGAGATACATCTTCATCTCGGCATCCTTGAGCATGAGCCTGGAGCAGTCCCGGCAGACGGCCCTGAGCACCTTTCTGATCAATTTGGCAAAGCCCACGTGAATGACGGGTGCAATAAGGTCGATATGGCCGAAGTGGCCGGGACACTCGCCCGGCCTGCCGCCGCAGGTGCGGCAGCGCAGGCCCGGATCTATGACTCCGAGCCTTGGGTCCATGAGCCCCATCTCTATGGGAAAGCCGTCGTCGTCGTATGTATCAGCGGTGATGATCTTGACCACGCTCATCTTCCGGAACTCCTGGGGCGAAATGAGTCCGAAGCGGATCTTTCCAATTCTCTTGGGAACCGACATATTTTCCACCTAAACAGCGTCTTCCAGCATCAGTCGCGGCGCTACACCCAGTGATTTGATCTCATCGAGCAGCAGCTTGAAGGCATAGCTCATCTCCACGGGATAGATTTCGGTATCTGCCCCGCAGGTCGGGCAGAAGTCCGCATTTCTTCTCCGGTCGTGTATGGCGATCATGCCGCAGTGGCTGCATACCAGCTCAGTCACCTTATCCGACTCGTCTACCAGCCTCTCTTTCAGGGCTAAGGCTGCGCCGTGGGCGATGAGCACATCCCTCTCCATCTCACCGAACCTCAGGCCTCCTTCACGTGCACGCCCTTCTGTGGGCTGGCGGGTCAGGACCTGCACCGGGCCGCGGGAGCGGGCGTGCATCTTGCCTGTGACCATGTGGTAGAGCTTCTGGTAGAGGATCACTCCCACGAAGACATCGGCCATGATCTGCTCGCCGGTGGCTCCGTTGTAGAATACCTCCCTTCCCGTATGTGAAAATCCGAATTTGGTGAGGGCGCGGCGCAGGTCCGGCTCATTCTCTCCCAAAAAGGCGGTGGCATCTATGAACCGGCCCTCGAGCGAGCCGACCTTTCCCCCGATCATCTCCAGCACATGCCCCACAGTCATACGCGATGGGATGGCATGGGGATTGAGCAGCAGGTCGGGCACGACTCCGGATTCTGTGAAGGGCATATCCTCCTGGGGCACAATCAGACCCACCACACCCTTCTGGCCGTGCCGGGAGGCGAACTTGTCTCCCAGCTCAGGAGTCCTCTGGTCCCGGGTCTTTACCTTGGCCAGGCGGTTGCCGTTGGATGACTCGGTGAGTATGACCATGTCCACGACTCCCTTCTCGTTGGAGCGCATGGTGACTGAAGTCTCCCGCCTCTGCTGGGCGGTCAGGCCGAACTCAGAGGGCTCCTCCAGAAAACGGGGCGGGCTTGTCTTGCCTATCAGCACATCATTTGGGCCCACATAGGCGTTGGGGTTGACAAGGCCGTCTGAATCCAGCTGATCGTAGGCCTCGCTGCCACGTGCGCCGCGCACCTCGACATCCGGGATCTCGAATTTGTCCTCCTGACCGCCCGGGTACTTCCGCTCCTCTGCCTCGGAGACGCGGAAGAAGTGGCTTCGCGCAAGGCCCCTGTGAATGGAGCCGCGGTTCATGACCAGAGCATCCTCAATGTTGTACCCCTCATAAGCCAGAACGGCGACGACGAAGTTCTGGCCGGCCGGCCGCTCCTCGAAGCCGATGGCCGCGGATGTCTTGGTCCGAACGATGGCCCTCTGAGGGCTGTTGAGGTAATGGCCGCGCGTATCGGGCCGCAGCCTCATGTTGGCGGTGGACATGCCCAGGCACTGCTTGACCATTCCTGCCCCCATGGTATTCCTGGGGCTGGCATTGTGCTCGGGATAGGGCACGAGCCCTGCGGCTATGCCTAAAATGAGTGACGGGTCCAGCTCCAGATGGGTGTGCTGAGGGGTGATGTCCTCCTCCCAGATGGCGATGAGGGTGTTCTCCTCCTCCTCGGCATCCAGGTACTCGACCAGGCCTGCTTCCACCAGATCCTGGAACGTCATCTCCCCACTCTCGATCTTCTGCACATGCTCCTCTGTAACCTTCGCCCGGCCATCCTCCACCACGATGAGCGGCCTTCTAGCCCGGCCGGAGTCGGTGTTTATGAAGATCTCATTGGTCTCTTCAAAGTGGGCTACATTCATCTGGCCGCTGATGCTTCCTGAGCGCCTCAGCCTACGCAGATCGGATACCAGTGCCCTGGGATCATCATGATGCCCCACGATCTCCCCGTTTACATAAACTCGCGCTCCGGATAACATATCGTCAGCCAACGTTACCACCTACCGCAATCACGCCTAAATCCTGTAAGATCTTCTTGATATTCTCAGAATCATCTGCGCCCTTGGACAGCTCCACTCCCTGGGCGAAGTTCTTTACCAGGCCGCAGTTGGGCCCCTCTGGGGTCTCGCTGGGACAGATGCGCCCCCACTGGGTGGCATGCAGATCCCTGGCCTCGAAGTGAGGCTGGGAGCGGGAGAGGGGTGATATGACGCGGCGCAGGTGAGAGAGTGTGGCCATGTAATCCGTCCGGTCTAAAAGCTGGGAGACGCCCGTCCTGCCGCCCACCCAGTTGCCCGTGGCCAGGGGATGGATCATCCTCTCAGTGAGGACGTCTGCCCGAACCGTAGTGATCACATTGAGGTCTCTGTTCCTCATGCTTGCCCTCTCCAGCTGATATTTGATGTCCCTCGTCAGGCGGTTGAAGGCCACCCGGAAGAGGTCCTCCATCAGGTCTCCTGAGAGCTTGAGCCTCTTGTTGGAATAATGATCCTTGTCGTCCTCGCCCCGCCGGCCCAGCGCAAGCTCGAAGCAGGCCTCGGCCATGCGGGAGAGGAACAGGGCCTTAGCATAGCGGTCCTTCTCATCCACGCCGATGTGGGGCAGCAGGTATCTGTCCAGGACGTATGTCGCCCTCTTCTTCTGATACTCCTTGGCCTGGCCGGCGGCAACCCTCGTGCCGATCTTCTCCAGAGCCTCGTCTGTTGTGGATACCTCCGCATCCTCCAGGTTCTCCAGCATGAACTTGATGATCTCGGGGTTATCTGATACCGACTTGACTATGTCCATATCCGTCTCCATGCCCAGCGAGCGCAGCAGGGTCACAAAGTTGAGCCTGCCTGATACGGATGGGAAGGACACCTCCAGAATGGAGCGGCGGCCCCTCTCCACAATGACCAGGGAGCGGTATCCCTGCCTCTGGGAGAAGACCTTGGCCACCTCTATGTTCTCATCGTAGCGCTGGTTGTACTCCACCAGAATCTTGTTGGGGGCCAGGTCCTCGAGGGTCATTATCACCCTCTCAGACCCGTTGACCACGAAGTAGCCTCCCGGGTCGGACGGATCCTCTCCGTAGGCGATCATCTCGTCTGCTGACAGGCCGTGAAGATTGCAGACCTTGGAGTTGAGCATGATGGGCAGGGTGCCTATGTCCGCCTCCACCAGATCCTTCTCGGTCTCGCCCTCCACTATCGTCATCTCCAGCTTGATGGGAGAGGCATATGTGAGATTGCGCAGCCGGGCGTCGTTAGGATAGAGAGCCTCGATGGAGCCGTCTGCTTCGCGCACCATGGGCTTTTCCACCCGGATATTGCCAAGCCTGACATATGTGTTCTCGATATTGGTCTCTATTACGGCGACCTCATCTATGACCTTTTGCAGGCCCTTATCTATAAAATCGTTGAACGAGTTTATATGATGGTGCACCAATTTGTCCCTGGTAAAATAGGAGCTGTAAAGTACATTTTTATCGAGCAAAGGACCACCTTTAATCGATTACCAGCCGGTAAAAGATCGACTGCCTGGCTGTAGTGCTTTTTCGAACTATCTTTATGATGTCGCCTGCCTTGGCCCCGATCTCCTTGGCAGCAGGGTCGTTTACGTGAATCTTCGGCAGCTGCGGGGCGGCGATGTCGAAGTCACTCAGCACCTGCATCCCCTCTTCCGGCGTGAGCAGCACGTGTTCCGGAACCATCTCATGATCTTTTACGGCAAATTTGGTCACTCGAACCACCTTCTGAGTGATGGAGCAGCATACGAGCCTCAAGGAAAATCCAAACGGGCTCGGGGGGATTTGAACCCTCGACCACCTGGTATCTTCACCCAAAAATTTAAAAGCCAGACGCTCTGCCTAACTGAGCTACGAGCCCCCGCTTCCTGGCCTGCCTTAAGCCTCTCATGCTGCACGCAGTTGGCAATAAATGCATCCCACATAAAAGCTTTTTCCCCAGCGGGACCTAGACAAGCCCCACTAGGCGAGCTATCTCCGAGCCGACCTCGGAGGTGGTCGAACTTCCTCCCAGGTCATAAGTCCTTATCCTGCCCTCATATAGGTTCCGCTCGATGGCTGCTATGATGTCCGCAGCCGCCTGGCCCTGGCCCAGGTGCTCGAGAAGCATGGCTCCAGCCCAGATGGTGGCCACGGGATTGACCTTATTCTGACCTCTGTACTTGGGGGCTGAGCCGTGGATGGGCTCGAACATGCTGGTCCCATCGGGATTGAGGTTGGCGCCTGGCGCGAGGCCCAGGCCCCCCTGAATCATGGCTCCAAGGTCGGTGATGATGTCTCCGAACATATTTGGGGCGACAACCACGTCAAACCATTCAGGATTCTTGACAAACCACATGGTTATGGCATCCACGAAGTTGAAGCTGTGCTCCACATGGGGATATGCAGAGGCCACATCAAGGAAGACCTCCCGCCAGAAGCCGTAGATGTCGCTCAGCACATTGGCCTTGTCAACGCTAGCCACCCGGCGGCGGCGCTTCATTGCCAGATCGAAGGCGTACTTGATGACCCGCTGGCAGCCTTCGCGGCTGACCTCTCCGATCTGATATCCGATCTCATCGCTGTCTGAATCGATATCCAGGCCGAACTTTATGTTGTAGAGCATCCTTTTAATCTCAAAGTCGGCGTGGCTCTTGCCCTTCTTCGCGCGACTGCCTATGCCGATGTAAAAGTCCTCTGTGTTCTCGCGGACGACCACGAAGTCGATATCCTTTGGCGTTTTATCCTTCAGGGGCGTCCAGATGCCCTCCAGGAGCTTGACAGGCCGCAGGTTCACATACTGATCGAAGTAGAAGCGCATGGCGAGCAGCACTCCCTTCTCCAGTATTCCCGGCTTTACCCTGGGGTCGCCGATGGCGCCGAGGTAGATGGCAGGATAGGAAGACAGATCCCTGAGGGTCTCCTCGGATATCAGCTCACCCGTTTCGATGTAGTGCTCCGCCCCAAGCTCATACTCCTTCCATTCCAGAGAAAAGTTGTGCCTGTCTGCCGCCGCCTCCAGGACCTTGCAGCCCTCTGCTATGATCTCCGGGCCTATGCCGTCGCCCGGAATTAATGGAACAGTATATTTCATGCCACCACCCTGACCAACTGACGCCTGGTATACTCCGCCAGTCCACCGGCATCCACGATATCCATGAGAAACTGGGGCAGAGGCGTGGTCCTGTAGGACTCGTTGCGGGATAGGTTATGAATCAGCCCTCCCGCCATATCTATCTCGATCTCATCTCCGTCGGAGATCCCATCCACCTCGCTGCAGATGAACAGGGGCAGGCCGATGTTTATGGCGTTCCTGAAGAATATCCTGGCGAAGGATTTTGCTACAACCGCCCTAACCCCGGCGCCCTTCAGGGCTAAAGGAGCGTGCTCTCGGGATGAGCCGCAGCCGAAGTTCTCTCCGCCCACCACATAGTCACCCCGCGAAATGCTTCCCGCCATCTCCGGCCGGACACCCTCAAACAGATGTGCCGCCAGCTCTCGCGGGTCGTTGATGACCAGATAGCGTCCGGGGATGATTGCATCCGTGTCGATATCGTCTCCAAACCTCCAAGCTCTGCCTGCCAAAAATCTCAACTCCGAATCGGTGAACTATATCCCATGATATCGAGGTATATTAAAGTAATGCCAGAAAATCAGGGAGAGAAGAAATTTATAACTCAGCCAAATATTAATAAAAAATTACTCTTTTTTAATAATAAAAGGATAACAGCACCTTTTTTTACCGGAGGGGATATGTGCGATTACAATGAGCGATGCGAACCGCCGGCAGCCATGATATTTGGATGAGCTCAAGATCAGGCGGCTGTGGCTGGCCGGCGTGGCAAGGGTGCTGCCGGGGAGATGGTCGCGACGGACTCGCTGGCGTCAGATGTTCGCGGATTGTATTCGCTGGGGCGGAAGGATTATTGTCCTAGGGATGAGAAAAGGAACTGGAGCTAGGGTGAGGCCAAGGATTTGCCCCCTTGCCAGAGCAGGGAGGAAGGGCCATTGATAAATTGGGATGGGAATATGCGGGACAAACGTAATTATTTTGAGGTGCTCTGACTTGATAGATCGCAGCAAGGTTTTGGAGGTCTTGAGGGGTTATGATCTCGAGGACCTGCGAATCGGGATGATTGCATCCCATTCTGCCCTGGATACGGCAGATGGCGCAGTGGAGGAGAATTTCAGGACTCTGGCTGTGTGCCAGGAGGGACGGGAGAGGACCTATGCGAAGTACTTCCGGGCCAACCGGGATCGATCGGGCCGGATCATAAACGGCATGATCGATGAGGTCATGGTGCTCAAGAGGTTTCCGCAGGTCATGGAGGAGGAGAGACAGAATGCTCTGCGTGCCAAGAACACTCTCTTCGTGCCCAACCGCTCTTTTACATCCTACTGCGGCATAGATGCCGTGGAAGACCAGTTTCTTGTGCCCCTTCTGGGATCGCGAAATCTGCTGCGCTCCGAGGAGCGGGGCGACAAGAAGGACTATTACTGGATACTGGAGAAGGCTGGGCTGCCATTCCCGGAGCCTGTGGAGGCCGAGGAGATAAAGGAGCTGGTCATGGTCAAGCTGCCTCATGCAGTGAAGACCCTGGAGAGGGGATTTTTCACAGCTGCATCCTACGAGGAGTACTGCCAGAAGGCCGATCTTCTGCTGCGCCAGAATGTGATAGACCAGGATGGCATCGAGCTGGCCAGGATCGAGAGGTACATCATAGGACCTGTCTTCAACCTCGACTTCTTCTATTCACCCATCAGCAAGGCCGTTGAGCTCTTAGGCATAGACTGGCGCTTTGAGACGTCATTAGACGGCCATTGCCGCCTGCCTGCGCCTCAGCAGCTGACGCTGAACGAGCGGCAGATCAATCCGGAGTATACAGTCTGCGGCCACAACTCGGCAACTCTCCGCGAGTCGCTTTTGGAAAAGGCTTTTGCACTGGCGGAAAAGTACGTGGAGGCGACGCAGGAGTACTATGCTCCTGGCATCATAGGACCCTTCTGCCTGCAGACATGTGTGGATAAGGACCTGAACTTCTACATATACGACGTCGCCCCCAGGGTTGGCGGCGGCACAAATGTGCACATGGCCGTGGGACATCCCTACGGAAATGCCCTCTGGAGGACAAATATGTCCACTGGCAGGCGGCTGGCGCGGGAGGTCAGGATCGCCCTGGAGAATGACTGCCTGGAGAAGATCGTAACTTAAAATCCGAGATCGAATATGACTGAGGTGGAGCAGCCCGGAGAGATAGTGGTTCCGGGAAAGCTGAGGAGGACTGCCAAGAAGATTGCAGAGGCGGGCGAGGCCATAGTGCAGATAGCGCCGGCCATACTCTACAGCCGGGCCTCGGAGCAGATGCTGGCCATCGCCCGGACGGGGATGATGGACAAGATCATCGGCTATCTTGTGACTACGGACAGAAATGTGCATTTCGTGCGCCCGGGCCTGGCCTGGGACAATGTGCAGACAGTGCCCCTCGACAGCATCGATGATGTGGAGTATGTGGATGAGTTTCACAGCAACACCCTCAAGATCCTTGTGGGTGAGAGCTCTGAGAAGATCATATTCTACGATGATACGGACGGCATCAGGTTCTTCCAGTACTTGAAGAGGATAAAGGCCAAAAAGCAATAGCTCGGTGCGATGGCGTTTTTATATGAATATCTCATACTGCTCCGGCATGTCCAGTCCGGAGATTACCATCGCCGCCCACTGTCTGCTCAATCCACTGATAAGGGTAAAAGGCCTCTCTCCCCTGCCGTTCCGGCCGGAGGGGCCCGTCGTGCAGCTTCCCTGCCCGGAGGCGCTATACATGGGCCTGTCCCGCTGGGCGGTGACGAAAGATCAGATGGATGTGCCCCAGTTTCGCCGCTTCTGCAGGGAGCTGCTCATTTCATGGGCGGACCTGCTGGAGATGCTCTGCCGAGATGGGGCAGTGCTGAGGATCGTGGGGGCTGCTGGCAGCCCAAGCTGTGGCGTTCTTACGACGAGCAGAGGCTACAGCGGCGGACGCCTTCGCGAGCAAGCACATGAGCACGTGGCCGGGCAGGGAGTATTCATGGAGGAGCTTTTAGCCGAGCTGAAGCGGAGGGATGTGAGCTTCCTGGCGGAGGAGGTATGAATACGCAATCAGGCACTTTGCTTGTCGTCCCCCCAGGCCTGGGCCGGCTGTGGGGAATACAGTTAAATACTTCTACTGCATGAGATTGGCTGCCTCTTGCGGGGGTTGCCAAGCCAGGTCAAAGGCGCTGGATTCAGGGTCCAGTCACGAAGGTGTTCGTGGGTTCGAATCCCATCCCCCGCACCTGATTCGCGCTAATGATAGCGGTTTTGCGGCATCATTTGCCAGGTTCAATTGTATCGCTTGATTATCTGCTGAACCCTGCGTGACACTTTGATATCCAGCGCGATCCTTTTTGTGCTCATTGATTGCGGTTTTGACGAAGAATGTATCGGACCTTCGTCTTGTTGAGCTTCATATCATGGATTATGCGTCCGGGCTCGGATGGCAGGCGAAATAATTTCGGGACTACACATCATATCGATGTCCCTTCTGGCATAGTAGTTGTCGCAGGCGAGCCAGTCCTCCCAGGCCTCCCGGCAGCACTTCAACTCCCTGCATTCCCTGGTGCGGGTGAGATCCGAGGCCCGCCATAGCTTCTCCCACCACTGGCAGGAGTATAGGTTCATATTCTCCTGCCAGAAGGGCTGCATTTCCGGGGGAACGCCAGCCTCAAAATCCTTTTTCAGGCCGGGAACTGCAACCGCAATCTCCCCTCCCCTCCTGATCAGCGGGGCCAGGTGCATTCCCAGATAGTCCGGCTCAGCGCCGAAGTAGTGATAGGCGTCGATGCACACCGCCATGTCGAAGTACTCCTCTGCGAAGGGCAGGTCGTGCGCCTCGGCATGTATGGGAATTATCCTCTTCTCCAGGCCCAGGGCTTTGAACCTCTGATAGTTCTCAGTGGCGCTGATCCAGAGGTCTGCGGCGAAGACTGTGACATCGAAGTTCTTCGCCAGGAAGATGGATGTCAGGCCCTTTCCGCAGCCCAGATCCAGAACCCTCATGCCCTTTTCAATATTCAGGGACTGCGACACCTCCTCGAAGATCCTCAACGCATTCGGCCCCATCATATTCTCTTTAAGGAATGCAAAATCAAAATTATATTCATCTCTCTTTATGCTCATTTGCCCTCTCTCCTTGTTATGCTCTTCACTATTCTCCTGCGGCAAGCTTTAAGTTGCTCTGTCGTTTCAGTTCTTAGCTCGTCTCTGTGCGCTCTGTGGTAGAAACGGTTCTGCAGGCCAGAGACAACCAGGCATCAAAGAGTCTATTCAAACAATGTGACATTCACCATCTCACCGGCCTCCAGCCCCTCCCTCTCCTCGGGCACTACCACAAAGCCGTCTGCTCTCGCCACAGAGCTGAGTATCCCGGCCCCGGCGATCATGATGGGCTCGGCCTTTCCCTCCCGGATCGCCACCCTGACAAGGCTGAGGTAGCCGGGCCGTGATGGTATCTTTCTCTTCAGAGGCACTCTTGTCCTCGGTAGGCGGTCGCTCCTGCGGCCTATCTTCTGCAGTGCGGGGCGCACGAACAGGTAAAGGTCGGAGAGCATGGCCACAGGATAGCCGGGCAGGCAGACGACTGGCCTTTCAGCGAAGCTGCCAAAGGCGGTGGGCTTTCCCGGCTGCAGCCGCACCCCGTGCACGAAGAGCTCTCCCATCTCGGCCAGCATGCTGGGGGCATAGTCCTTCTCTCCCACAGATGTGCCGCCGATGATGATGATGAAATCGGAGTCAAGGCTTGCTGCAGCCACGGCCTCGCGAATGAGGGCCTCGTCGTCGGGCACTATCTGCGTCCTTTGCGCCTCTGCGCCCCACCTTTCTGCATAGAGGCGTGCCATGAGGCCGTTGATCTCGTACGCCTCGCCCGGCGAAAGGGGCCTCGTCCCGGCCTCCACCAGCTCCCCTCCAGTGGGTATGACTGTCACCTTTGGCCTCTGCCATACTGCCGCCTCCTCTACCCCCAGGGCCATGAGCAGTGCCGCATCAGGGATTCTCAGGCAGTGGCCGGCGGAAAAGACCCTCTCTCCTGCGGCGATGTCCTCCCCCTCCCGGGAGACATTCTTTCCGGCATGAAGCTGCGCAGTGGACTGCAATGTTCTGCCTCGCAGCTCTGCATCCTCCAGCATGAGCACTGCATCATACGGTGGTGGAACGGGCTGGCCGGTTCTGGCCGGAAGGAAGTCCTCTATGAAGACTGGGGCATGCGGCCTTCCGCCTGCTGTGTCAGCCGACCGGACGGCATAGCCGTCCATAGCCGCCCTGTCGAATGCCGGAAGGCTGACAGGCGAGAGGATGTCCTCAGAGAGAACCCGGCCGGCTGACTGGCTGGCGGGCAGGCTCTCTGTACGGTGCAGAGGCATGCAGTGCTCTAAAAGCATCTGCAGTGCATCCAGTGCTCCGCAGAAACGTTTGAACATGAAACCGATGTGTCTGCACTCACCTGCATAAATCCTTTTGTATATATTCTATATATCCTGTGAAAGCTTCATATAAGGTAATGGGCGAGGGGTGGGCAGACGAAAATGATCTCGTTTGGATGGTTGGTCTGATGCAATCCGTCGTTTGGCTGGAGGAAGTTGGAAAGGACGATCTTTCCATAGTGGGCGGCAAGGGTGCGAGCCTGGGTGAGATGATAAAAATCGGCGTTCCCGTACCGGGAGGGTTTGCAGTCACGGCACAGGCCTTCCGGGATTTCATCAACCGGGCGGGCATTGCCGAAAGGCTCTTCGAGGCGCTCAACGTCGATGTCAATCAGGAGTCTGAGCTGCACAAAGCCGAAGAGGCTGCCAAGAAGCTGATCATGGAGGCCAGGGTGCCTGAGGACATAGAGCAGGCCATAAAGTCCAGCTACGAAGAGCTGTGCAGGCGCGAGGGCAAGGAGGTCTTCGTGGCCGTCCGCTCCAGCGCCACGGCCGAGGACCTGCCTGATGCCAGCTTTGCCGGCCAGCAGGAGACATACCTCAACATGCGCGGAGCCGAGGAGGTATTCAATGCAGTGCGCAAATGCTGGGCCTCCCTCTACGGCGCGCGGGCCATATTCTACCGGGTGGAGCAGGGCTTCGAGCACGAGAGGGTCAACCTCTCCGCCGTAGTTCAGAAGATGGTCGACTCTGAGAAGTCTGGAGTCATGTTCAGCTCCCATCCCTCCACAGGCGAGCCGCTGGTGGTCATTGAAGGCGCCTGGGGCCTGGGCGAGGCAGTTGTGAGCGGAAGCGTCTCCCCAGACAACTACGTAGTGGATAGAGCCTCAAAGAAGGTCATAAGCAAGTACATAGCCAGCAAGGAGATCATGGTTATCAGGGACCCCAAGACCCTAAAGACGGTCACAGTCAAGGTCCCGGCCAAGAAGAGGGAGGCCGCGGTCCTCAGCGATAAGGAGGCAATCGAGCTCGCCGGCTATGCAGAGATACTGGAGGAGCACTACGGATTGCCCCAGGATATCGAGTGGGGCGTGGAGAAGGGCAAGATCTACATCCTCCAGTCCCGGCCCATAACCACAATCGCCTCCGGAAAGAAGGCGGGGTCTGCGGTCGCTCCGGATAAAAGCAGGATACTGCTTCAGGGCCTGGGAGCGGCTCCCGGCGCAGCCACGGGCATAGTGCGTCTGATCTCCAGCGGCAGGGATCTGGACAAGGTCAAGCAGGGAGACATCATGGTCACCAGGATGACCATGCCGGACATGGTCCCGGGAATGAAGCGCGCCGGAGCCATCGTCACCGATGAGGGAGGCATGGCCTGCCATGCAGCCATCGTCAGCCGCGAGCTGGGCTGCCCGGCGGTTGTCGGCACCAAGAAGGCCACATCCGTTCTCAAGGACGGAATGGAGGTGACAGTGGACGGCGACAAGGGCATAGTCTATGAGGGGCGCGTGCAACTGGAGGCGAACTCCAGGCCTGCTGCAGCCGCGGCCGCTGGAGGCACAGTTGTCGTCTCCAAGCCCGTCACCGCCACAGAGATCAAGGTCAATGTCAGCGAGCCGGACAGGGCGGCAGCAGCTGCGGCCACTCTGGCCGACGGCGTGGGACTGCTGCGCATCGAGCATATGATCCTGGGCCTTGGCAAGACCCCCAACTGGTACATCAAGAGCGGCAAGTCCGAGGAGTACATAGACGAGCTGGTCAGGGGCGTCAAGACAGTGGCCGATGCCTTCTTCCCTCGCCCGGTCTGGGTGAGGACGCTGGATGCTCCAACAGATGAGTTCCGGGCAATGGAGGGTGGCGAGAACGAGCCTCAAGAGCACAACCCGATGCTGGGCTGGAGAGGCATCAGGCGCGACCTGACAGAGACAGATCACTTCCGTCTTGAGGTTAGAGCCTTCAAGAAGCTGCACGAGATGGGGCTGACAAATGTGGGCATAATGCTGCCCATGGTCCAGCATGTTCGCGAGTTTCAGAAGGCCAAGGCCATAATGGTCGAGGAGGGCCTGGACCTGGAGAAGATCGAAGTGGGCATCATGGTTGAGACCCCGGGCGCAGCACTCACCATAGAGGACTTCATAGCCGATGGAATCGACTTCATATCCTTTGGAACCAACGACCTCACCCAGTACACCCTTGCCGTGGACAGGAACAATGAGAACGTGGCCGGCCTTTACTCCGAGATGCATCCAGCCGTCATCAAGCTCATCGAGTTTGTGGTGGAGCAGTGCAATGAGGCCGGAGTCAAGACCTCCATCTGCGGCCAGGCAGGCTCATATCCTGAGATGGCCAGGAGGCTGGTTGAGATCGGCATCACCAGCATATCCGCCAACATCGACGCCGTGGCCACAGTCCGTGAGACAGTTGCCAGGAGCGAAAAGATCCTCATGCTCAAAGCCCTGAGAAACAGGGATTAGAGCACAGGTCAAAGAAAACTGGAAGCGGAATTTGATGAGTGACTCCGTGATGAGGGACAAGCCCCTTCCCGAAGATGCAGTGATGCGCATCCTGGAGGAGGCGAGAGCGCGAAACTACAGATACGACCGCTTCTTCTCCACCATGTGCACCCTGCCTCACCCAATTGCCGTAAAGGCGCATGAGATGTTCATGGAGACGAACCTGGGCGATCCTGGTCTGTTTCCGGGCGTTGCCGATCTTGAGGAGCGTGTGGTGGCCATGATGGGGGAGATGCTGGGCTGCCCGAGCGCCTCGGGCTATGTCTCCACCGGGGGCACTGAGTCCAACATCCAGGCCATCCGGGCGGCCAGAAACGAGGCAGGCAGAAGGGACGGAAATATAGTCGTCCCGGCCTCGGCTCACTTCTCATTCGACAAGATCGGTGATCTGCTCTGCCTGGAGGTGAGGAAGGCCCGGCTGGATGAAAACCTCAGTGTCGACCTCTCTTCAGTTGAATCGCTGCTGGACAAAAAAACCGTGGCACTTGTGGGAATAGCGGGGACCACTGAGTTCGGCCAGGTGGACCCCATCCCGGAGCTGGCGTCGATTGCTGAGGAGAGGGGAATTCACCTGCATGTTGATGCCGCTTTCGGCGGATTTGTGCTGCCGTTCCTGGAAAAGAAGATTGCGTGGGACTTTTCCGTGCCCGGGGTCTCCTCCATCACCATCGATCCTCATAAGATGGGCATGAGCACAATTCCTGCCGGCGGGCTGCTCTTCCGGAGGGAGGAATGCCTGAGCGCCCTGGAGACAGATACATATTACCTCACCAGACCAAAGCAGGCATCCCTGACAGGTACCAGAAGCGGTGCTGCAGCCGCTGCCACATATGCCGTGATGATGCATCTGGGCCTGGATGGCTTTAAGGAGATGGTGGACTACTGCATGGGCCTCACCCGCCACCTGCTGGCCGGGGCGCGCAAAATCGGCGTCCTTCCGGTAATCGACCCCATCATGAATGTGGCGGCTCTGCGAGTCCCGGATCCGTCGAATGCGAGGGAGAAGCTGATGGAGAGGGACTGGCATGTCTCAATGACACGCGAGCCCAACCAGGCCCTCAGGCTGATATTGATGAGGCACATGAGCCGGGAGAATATAGATCTGTTTTTAGGGGATTTGCAGGAGATCATCTAAAAAAGATTTTGATGGCCCCTACCTGATCACACCTTTCTGTTTTATGACATATGCTGCTCTGGTAAAGTCGTCCCAGCCTTCTGCATCGCTGTGATATCCATCCCTTATCCGAACCTCTACTGTGTATATTCCAGCCTTTGCATTTTGTGTATCCCATATCCAGACATTGTTTGTCGTCCATAGGGTCTCCGGCAGCCAGACATCTTCTGTGGAAGGCCCTTTAAGGAGGAATTGATAGAGAACCGTGTCTCCATCCGGATCCGAGGCCGCTGCAGTCCAGGTGACCTTTATTCCCAGATCCTGCGGGCTCTGTCGACTCGGTTTGATGCTGTGGAGAGTGGGCGCGGAGTTTGCTTTTGCATCCTGGCCGCTGCCCTGGATGCTGTCGATGGCATATTCCGCGCTGATATGGCTGTCGTGGCTCCATGGACCGCAGTGGCGTTCGTCCCTTATGCGCATATCGATGATATTCAGGCCGCTATCCACCGGACTGGTGCTCCAGTTCCAGGTATTGTTATCAGTCCAGCCTGTCATCGGCTTCCAGGAGTTTCCGGTTGCAGGCCCATTCAGCCAGAATTGATAGAGAATACGATCTCCATCAGGATCGTAGGCGGTTCCCGTCCAGGCAATCTCCGAGCCGGCCATCAGCGGGCCTTCTCGATCAGGCGTGAGGCTTTTGGCCGAAGGCGGCTGGTTTGCGGCGCCATTTGCCGCCAAATCAGCTAAAGATGCTGAATTTTGAGTTCTGGCAGCAAGAAGCTCTTTTGTGGTGATGGCCTGTCCCATGCAGACCGTTGCTATCATAAGCAGAGATCCTGCTAAGAGGATACGTCGTCGACTCTTTGCGTTCATGATAAACCCCCTTCATTTCCCACCAGGTCATTTTATTTCTCATTATAATTAAATTTTTCTGAACAACTGGTAAGGAGGCCTCAAGTCGATCAAAAACAATTATGCCCTGATTAAGGGCAAGCGGGGATTTTACTCTAAACCTTATGCCCTATCGCGAAGCGCCTCATAACCTTATCGATCTGGACCCTGGCCTCGTCGCCCACTTTGGTGTCGGCAACGAAGATCACAAATCCCTCGACCCGGGCTATGCCGTCGCCCTCTCTGGCAATATCCTCGATCTTGACATCATACTCTCTTCCGACCTCTACTGGAGCAGGTGTGCTCATAGAGGACCGGTCTGCATTGAAATTTGCCATAACATCTCACCGTTCCCCAGAAAAGCAATCAGATCTTATGCCCGATGGCGAAACGCCTCATAACCTTGTCGATCTGGATCCTGGCCTCGTCGCCCACATTGGTGTCGGCAACGAAGATCACGAAACCTTCTACTCGGGCAATGCCGTCGCCTTCTCTGGCAATGTCCTCGATTTTGACGTCGTACTCTGTTCCAACTTCTACGGGAGCAGTTGGAGCGGACCCTCCAGAGGATGATCCTTCCTGGCTTCTAAACAACTCTTCACCGTCCTTTGCGAAAACCATAAAAAGCTTTCACGATCTGGTTGCTCGCTATCCGACTATTAAATCCTTTTGCTTCGTGGCCAAATTATTTCTGCGACAATGCCATTCAGCACATGCATGGACACTCTGGACAGATACAGGGAAATAATCCCTGATTTTGAGGCCTTCCGGGCCTTTCAAAGCCTTCCTCTCTACAGCTCTGCCCGCATCAACACATTGAAGACCGGCAAAAAGGCGCTGCTGGAGCGGCTGGAGGAGGCTGGCGTGCCCTATCAGAGCTTCTCCTGGTATCCACTGGGGCTCAAGCTGGATGCGGAGAGCCCGGGAAAGCTGCTGGAGAGCCAGCTCGGCTACATTCATATACAGGAGGAGCTATCCATGGCACCTCCACTGGTGCTCGATCCAGGGCCCGGCGAGATGGTGCTCGACCTTTGCGCCTCACCCGGCAGCAAGACCACCCAGATCTCCCAGATGATGCAAAATCGCGGCCTGGTGGTGGCCAATGAGCCCTCTTTAGCCCGGCTGGCAGCCCTGCGCTCCAACTGCGAGAGGCTGGGAGTCCTGAATGCGGCCATCACCCGCTATGACGGACGGAGCTTTCCACGCGGCGGCTTCGACCGGGTGCTGGTCGACGCGCCGTGCTCCTCGGAGGGGCGGGAGAGGCGCGGCCCTGGAACTCTGATGCGATGCAGTGCCACTCGGTCAAGGGGGCTGCATGTCCTGCAGGCCGGCCTTCTCAAAAGCGCCCTGCGGCTGGTCAGGCCCGGCGGAGTGGTTGTCTACTCCACATGCACATATGCCCCGGAGGAGAACGAGCTTGTGGTTCAGGCGGCGCTCGAGCAGAGTGAAGCATCCGGCGGGCCGGGCTTGCGGCTGGAGAGGATCAGCCTTCCCGGCCTGAGGGAGTGCCCTGGGATCACAGAGTGGGAGGGGAGGTCACTATCATCCGAGATGGCCAGGACTGCCCGCTACTATCCCCATATCAACGATACGGGAGGCTTTTACATTGCCAGGATCGTCAAGAAATAGAGCCAGAAATGTCTTTGAGCCGGTCGAGGCCTCGCGCGTGGTGCAGCTATGGCAGGAGCGCTTCGGCATGGATCTGGAGGCCTTCTCTGGCCTGCGGTTCTTTAAAAAGGCGAGCAGCATCTGGGCCATATCGGATGCGGAGCTGCCGCGCTTGAGCTACGAGTCGCTGGGAATGCGCATCATGAACTGCAAGGACCGGCCATGGAAGCCCACCACGGCAGCATTGCAGCTCTTCGGCAGGCATGCCACCAAAAACCTGGTGCATCTGGAGGGTGGTGAGGCACGGCTCTTCCTGCAGGGGGCCAGCCAGCCCCTTCCGGAGCACTGCAATGCGGGCGCCTGCCAGCCCGGCTATGTGGTAGTATTTTATAGGGGGGATGCACTTGGGTGCGGACTATACTCACATGGAATGCTGGTCAGCCAGATTCCCAAGGAGAGGAGAATGGAGGGCCGCTCAGGAGAGTTAGGACAGACATGATCTCAAATGCCTCGCCTGCCCTGCAGCCGGGTGCTGCAGATTCAGATCTTGGCCGTCTATCCGAGGCGGATCTCGCGGAGCTGTGGCATCAGCCCCTGCGCCTCTTTCGCCTGGCCAATGCCCTGCGGGAGAGGTGCTGCGGGGATGACGTCTCTTTTGTGATAAACAGGAATATCAACTTCACAAACAGGTGCACAGGGAGCTGTCGCTTCTGCTCATTCAAGCATCATGAACCCTACACACTCAGCCATGAGCAGATACTGAGTAGGGCTGCGGAGGCGGAGGAGGTGGGGGCAACCGAGATATGCCTGCAAGGAGGACTGCACCCGGAGATGGCTTTAGAGGACTACTGCGAAATACTGGAGAACATACACCGTGCATTTCCAAAGATGCATCTGCATGCATACTCCCCAATGGAGGTGCTGCATATGTCCAGGAATTCCGCAGTCGCCGTGCAGGAGGCCATCCTGCAACTGAAGAGAAGCGGCCTTGGCTCCATGCCCGGCACTGCTGCGGAGATACTTGTGGACTCGGTACGGCAGAGGATCTGCCCTGAGAAGCTAACTACGGGGCAGTGGCGGCATATAATCAGAGCCGCCCACCGGCTGGGAGTTCCCACCACCTCGACCATCCTATTCGGCCATGTGGAGAGCCTGGAGGAGCGGCTCATGCATTTGCAGGTCCTGCGGGAGATAGCAGCAGAGACGGCAGGCTTCACAGAGCTGGTGCTGCTTCCATTCATATCCGAGAACAACGTCCTCGGAAGAGATCTGATGCGAGGCGGTATGCCTGGTGGGGCGGACCTGCTGGACAGGCTCAAGATGCATGCCCTGGCCAGGGTGGCACTATATCCCTACATAGACAACATACAGGCAAGCTGGCCGAAGCTCGGCAGGGAGGCGGCGGGGGCGGCTCTGGAGTGGGGGGCCAACGATCTCGGGGGAACGCTCATGGACGAGGGCATAGCCAGAAACGCCAGGGAGGCCCCCAGCATATCTGCAGAGGAGATCGCCAGGCTGATCGAAAGCCGGGGCAGAAGGCCTGTGCAGAGGACGACGCTGTACCAGAGAGTTTGAGAAGAGAAAAGCTCTGTTTCTGGGGAGGAGAGCGAATGCCGAAAAGAAAAAGCGAATCAGTCCCCGCAAGGATGCGGACCGTCTACGATGAGATCGCAGCCCTGACAGATGCGGTCTGCCTGGAGCATCTGGATGAAGAGTATGCACAGCTCGCCCGTCTCATGACAGCAGCCCTGGCGAGAAAGAGGCCTTCGCCCCTGGAGAGGGGCAGAAAGGACGTCTGGGCGGCGTCAATCGTCTACTGCCTGGGCACAGTCAACTTCCTCTTCGACAAGTCCCAGCTCCCATACATGAGGGCGGACGAGATGGCAGCCCTCTTTGGAGTGAGCCAGAAGACTGCTGCCAACAAGGCCAGGCAGATCAGGGATATTCTCGATATCTGCCAGGCCGATCCCAAATGGTGGCGGCCATCACAAATGGAGGCGAATCCTCTGGCCTGGTGGGTGATGGTCAACGGACTGATAGTCGACGCCAGGAATCTGCCTTTAGAGCTACAGAAGGAGCTGGTCCGAAGGGGCCTCATCCCCTTCGTTCCGGGAAAGAAGGGTGAGAAAGTCGACTAAGTACGTTCTCCTGGCATTGGCGGCACATGAAGTATCGTTCTATCGCGATAGATTTATATCTGAATAGATTCCCCCTCATCCCATCATGTCCGACAGATCCGTCTCCGACCTGCGCATCAAGATCTTGAGCGCCCTCTCCGATCCCATCCGCCTGGAGCTGCTGGAGTATCTCTCCGGCGGCGAGCGCTGCGTCTGCGAGATATTGCCCGCCTTTCACCGCTCCCAGTCCACCATCTCCAAGCACCTCTCCATACTCTATGAGGCCGGCATACTGGAGAGAAGGATCGATGGCAAGAGAACCCTCTATCGCATAAAGGACCCTGGGGTATTCGATCTGATTCGCATGGTGGACGGCATGGCCCTGCAGCAGATATCGCAGCTGGCTGAGGCTGGACGAGTTCTGGAGAGGTCTCTGAAGAGCGGGAGATGACATTCACGGCGATCATGGCTGCCCTGCAGGCGGGCCTTTACACGCTCCTCGGATACCTGTCGGCACATGTTTTGACATGCCTTGTGCCTGCCTTCTTCATAGCCGGTGCCATTGCAGCTTTGCTGGAAAAGGAGACTGTGCTCAGGTACTTCGGGGCAGACGCCCCCAGGTGGCTCTGCTACAGCGTGGCTGCCACCTCCGGAACCATACTGGCGGTGTGCAGCTGCACCATCCTGCCCGTGTTTGCAGGCATAGAGAAGCGGGGCGCTGGCATCGGCCCGGCAACGGCCTTCCTCTTCTCCGGGCCGGCCATAAACCTCATGGCAGTTATACTCACTGCAAGGGTGCTGGGACTTGATCTTGGCATTGCCAGAGCAGTGGCGGCTGTGGGCATGGCCGTGATCATCGGCCTGATCATGGCTGCCATATTCGAGAGGCCTCAGGAAGAGTGCGGCGCCAGTGCTGCCATATCTGCTCTCCAGGCTGATCCCGATCCCCCGCAAGGGGGCCGTCCCGGATATGCTACAGGCTTTTTCATAGCCGTCCTGGTTGCAGTGCTGCTGGCAGCCACAACGAGCGCTTTAGAGCCTCTGCCCAAGGCCGGCATGGTAGCTGCGCTGATGATAACAGCCGTATTTCTGATGATGAAATACTACCAGCCAGAGGAGAGGGAGGCGTTCCTCGGCGAAACCTGGTGGCTGGCCAGGAAGATCTTTCCACTGCTGGTCGTGGGAACATTTATAGCCGGCATCATCGGCTACCTACTGCCAGTGGAGTGGATTCGCACCATCTTCGGCACAAGCAGCCTTCTGGCCTGCTTTGCGGCTTCGGTGATAGGCTCCCTGCTATACATGCCAACGCTCCTGGAGGTGCCCATCGTCGGCAGCCTTTTCGGCTACAGCAGCGGTATCACAGCCGCAGGCCCGGCGCTATCCCTGCTTTTAGCCGGCCCCTCCCTCTCCCTGCCCAGCATAATCGTCATCACCAGGATCATCGGCCTTAAGAAGGGGGGCGCATACATCTCCCTTGTGGTTTTGATGTCGACCCTGGCGGGAGCGGTCTACGGGGCGGTGGCATGAAAAAATGTGGTGGTAAAAATGGTGAAGATCGAGGTCATGGGAACAGGCTGTGCCAAGTGCAAAAGCCTGCTCAAGAATGTGGAGAAGGCGGTCGCAGAATCTGGCATCTCCGCAGAGGTGATCAAGGTGGATGGCATCCAGGAGATAATGGAGCGGGGTGTGATGATGACCCCTGCACTTTACATCGATGGCAAGTCCGTGATGGTGGGCAGAACTGCCACGGTCGAAGAGCTGAAAAGGCTTATAAAAAGGTGATGCGAAGAGGGATGGACATGAAATCGATGAAGGAAGCGAAGAAGGCAGGCTGCGCCTAAAAAAGGAGCCGGCCGCCTGAGATTGCGATCCTGAGAATTGTGGTGGTATAAACTATGCATTCGCTAAACTTGGGATTTTCATTTATCAGCATAGTCTTATTGATGCTTCTGGCCCTATCCCAGAGCGCCTCCGCCGGAGCGGAATGCGCCTCTTTAGGCGGCGGTTGCGACGATGGCGGCTGGGACCCCATGGCCAAGCTTGATGAGATTGGAAACACCAGCGCCGACCAGCAGCCGGCCAATACAAAGTGGCCGGCAAAGTCAAGGGAGCAGAGGTGGAACATGAGCGCTTCCACAGAGAGCTCTTCTGCCAGAGAAGGCACAGAGGATGCAGCAGCTGAACAGCAGGCGATCACTGTGCGAAGCGATGAGGCTGCGGCCATTCTCGCCCCGCTTGATGCCGTAAACGGCGCAGATATCCTGCTGGATGTGAGCGAGAACTCGAGCAGCCATATAGCCGGCTCAGTGGTCATACCTTACATGCAGTTTAACGAGCAGCCCGGCCTTCTCAAGAACCTCTCCGAGATCACAGAGATCCTCGGCGACGCCGGCATCTCCCGCGAGGACTCGGTTGTCATATACGGCGAGTGCCTGCCATGCGGAGGAGGGCCGTCTGTGGCGACATACGTCTACTGGATGATGAAGGGGCTGGGCCATGAGAGGGTAAGGGTCCTGGACGGGACGGCTGAGGACTGGCAGGCATCCGGGCGGGTGGTTACGTCAGACGCAGCTGTTTTAGCAGGCAAGACATACTCTGCCGCCCCGACTGCAAACTACACAGCCACATATGAGATGGTGAATGGCGGAGGGGTGCAGATTGTCGATGCCAGGACGGTGCAGGAGTTCGGCTCGGGCAGCATCCCCGGATCGATAAACATTCCCTATGCAAGCGTTCTCGACGGAAATAAGATCAAGAGCGAGGAGAAGCTGGAAAAGATATTCGGGCTGCTGGATAAAGGCCAGAGTGTTGTGGTCTTCACCAACACTGGCATGAAGGCCTCTGTGGTCTGGTTTGCCCTGGAGATGATGGGATACGACGCCAGGCTCTACAGCTACCAGGACTGGGTGGCAAATCAAAATTGATTGCTGATGAAACGGGGGGGGCAAAATGCTCCGCAGTCATCTGCCGAAGGTCTGAGATATCCATTCTTTTATCTCATCCCTGGCTCGCCTGAAGGCAAAAAGCTGTTCCTCCTCACTTCCCACAGCCGCGGCAGGGTCATCGAAGCCTCTGTGCATGACCTTCCTGGCTTTGGGCGATCTGCTGGCAATCTCAAGGCTCGTGCTGCATATGGGGCAGGCCTGCCTCGCCCGGTCGCAGACGGTGACAGCCAGGTCGAATATGATATCTCCCAGCTCTTGATATGTCTTGGAGCGCTGGCCCGAGATGTCGATGCCGATCTCCCGCATAGCCTGCACAGCGCGGCGATCGACGGATGTTGCGACAACTCCGGCGCTGTAGGCCTCATACCGATCTCCATACATGCTCCTCAGCAGCCCCTCGGCCATCTGGGAGCGGGCAGAGTTGTGGGTGCATAGAAAGAGCACCTTCTTCTTTTGAGCGTCTGATAAAGCGGATTTCATCTGATCATTTCACCACAGCTTGAATCCAAAGTACCTCACAGCATAAATCAATCCGATCCCGATTACCGCCAGCCCGAAGGCCATTGTGATATATTTTCCTGCAGCGATATACTTCTCCCCGATCCACCCGCCCACAGCTCTGGAGAACGTGGCGATAGGAATCACCGGCACTCCGTGGCCGACTCCGAAGACAAAGAGCATCAATCCGCCTCCCACGGCTGTTACATTCTGGGATATGAGCCAGATGAGCACCGGAAAGACGAGGGAGACGGCGCAGGGGGCCCAGCCCATAGCGAAGAATACTCCCAGGGCAAAAGCTCCGATGAAGGCCGAGTAGTGGAAGAGGCCCATTGAGAATCGGACCAGCCTCTCCATCAATCCCATCTTCACAGGATCATTCTCTCCAGAAAGAGCATCACGGCTGCCTCTGCCGAGATAGATGCGCGAGCTGACCGGCTCGACGATCTCGCCGATGGGCTTTATGATATTTATGCCCAGAACGATCATCAGCATCCCGGCGGCCAGGTCGAAGAAGCTGGCCTGGCGGATGAAAACGCCAATGTCCGAGAGAAACAGCCCCACCACGAAGAAGACGGCAGCCATTCCCAGTGTGAAGGCCACGCCGATCATGAAGCCCTCCTTAGATGCCGAGGCGCTCTTCCTGAGATACTCCTCTTTTCTTCTGCTGGTCATGACGTAGGAGAACATGGCCAGCAGCAGGGCAACAGAGCAGGGTGACAGCGAAGTTACAATGCCCAGGAAGAACATGCCCAGGTAATTGACATCCTCTCTGGAGGCCACACCTTTGAATCCTGAGGCTTTTGCTTTTGCCTCTCCCCTATCCATCTCTTTAAGGCCCTTATAAAGTGCCTCAGCGCTCTGTACTCCGTCTATCTCTCCCTTGCCCAATTGATAGACGTGATAAAGGCCCGCCACATTTCCTTCTTTGTCGACCAGGATCAGGGTGGGGTTGGCAAATCCATCCTCAAAGGTTGAGTAGCCGATATACTTGCCGGTTATTGTATAGGGCTCAAAATCCTCAATCCAGGGCCAGGTTATATTGATGTTCCACCACTCCTTAGCCAGAGCCGGACCGCTCTTCGAGTATGGATTCTTTCTGATGTTGAGTGTAACGATATTGATCTCTGGATGCTCTTTTGCCAGCAGGGAGAGCTGGCCGGTCTGGGCACTCAGAACATGCTCGCACTCCCGGCAGAGTGGATTTTCGATATTTGTGATATGAAGAAGGAGAGACTCTCCTCGATAGTCGCTCAGAGATAGGCTCCTGCCCTGACAGTCCACTGCCTGAAAATCAGGGGCCAGTGCCTTTGTCTCCTGACTGAAAGCCTGGCAGCTTACGAGAAAGAGGATGAAGCAAAGGACGGTAAAAAGTGTGATAGACCCTGAAATTAGGGATTTTTCGCATTTTATTGTCATACAAGCAATCCCGCTATGTCAGGCTCTCGCTCAGGAATTCCAGTCAGCAGAGTTTTCATCGTATTTGCTTATGGCGTCCTCCACATAGCTCTTGATCCAATTCTCACCCGTGACCTCATCTGTGCTATGCCAGACTGGAACGACATCTCCATCGAAATCGGGTGCAAGTGTGAGCACAACAGTTAGAGGCACATACATGGTGCCGCCGTTAGGATCGTATGCCTGCAAGGCCTCCTCAGACCTTGAATCATCGCCTTCGGCGCTTATCAAGAAAACGTTTATCTGGCCGTTGAATTCTTCTGTGATATTCTGCACGGCTTCCGTCTGAGGTGCACAATAATCTGGACTGCACCCCTGATAGTAGACAAATAGTTAAGCAACAGTATTTAAAGCAACCTCCATTTCGAACTTCTCCGGAGATCT
>Ga0116146_1000831_pt1 | contig 35668 bp, 21 predicted proteins | sample AD_JPNHG2_MetaG_FD_89748 | JGI IMG/M metagenome (GOLD analysis project Ga0116146, IMG submission 89748) | Active sludge microbial communities of municipal wastewater-treating anaerobic digesters from Japan - AD_JPNHG2_MetaG | ecosystem: Engineered > Bioreactor > Anaerobic > Digestate | place... | reverse complement strand
GGCCAGCGAGAATGAGGATGGAATCCTCGGCACGGAAGGCCCCAGAAAGGATTCTGGGGCCAGCGAGAATGAGGATGGAATCCTCGGCACGGAAGGCCCCAGAAAGGATTCTGGGGCCAGCGATACGTGGAAGGCCCCAGAAAGGATTCTGGGGCCAGCGATACGTGGAAGGCCCCAGAAAGGATTCTGGGGCCAGCGATACGTGGAAGGCCCCAGAAAGGATTCTGGGGCCAGCGAGAAGGGATTCTGGGGCCAGCGAGAAGGGATTCTGGGGCCAGCGAGAAGGGATTCTGGGGTCAGCGAGAAGGGATTCTGGGGCCAGCGTGGGTGCCACTGGCGGCTTGCCCGCCAGTGTAGACCTGGCGGTGAGGGAGCCGCTGGAAAGCGGTGGTTGACAAATGAATCTGGTATACTTCGCTCGCCCCGATGGGCCGGCGCGGCCCTGACAGGTATTGGATTGTGACGGACGTTGCGCTTCGGCCGATGTCTAAGTGTGAGGCCGGAGCGGGACTTAACGCGTGAAGGAGTCGTCGCATGTGGTATTCATGGCTGATTCTGATAGCGGCAGTCGGGCAGACCGCGCCCCCGGAATCATTCGGACCCATAGCGAAGAGAACGATCATCAGCGGTGACCGTGTGACGGTGATCCCGGTGGGAGAGGTGACGGATTCACCGACTACGACTCGACCGGCCGCAGGCGCGCTGCGCAGGGTCGGCAGGATTCCCACCGCTTCCCGACCGGCGGCATCGGACGGGTCGCGCGCGGGCGATGAATCTGTGCTCTCGCCCAGGCCCGCCAGAGCCGTGCCGTTGACGGTTGTCACCAAGCCGACGACCCTGCCGTCGGAGGCGACTGCCTCATCGACGCCGCTGCCGCTCCGCGGGCCCGCAAGTCGGCCTGAGTCTTCCGTCGATCTCGACGCGCTTCGCAGAAAGCTTCAGGCCTCGTCCGCAGCCCCCACCGTCGCCGCGCGTGCCCCGGCCGCGCCTGCTCCGTCGGCCGTCGAGATTCGGGAATTGGGCCCGCTCTCCGGCGACACGGTAAGCATCCACTCGACCGCCACCGGCGAGCTTATCATTGAGGCCAACGAGGAAGACCTCAAAGTGATCGAGGCCTTGATCAATCTGCTTGACGCCCAGCCGCCCGAGGCGGAGCAGACGGTCAGGGTTTTTACTCTGCAGTCGGCACAGGCCACCGATGTGGCGACGAACATCCAGAAACTCTGGAATGAATACAAGAAACCGGTCTCCGGCCAGATTCGCCCGGAGGATCGGCTGACGATTATTCCCGACCCCCGGGCAAACCTGTTGATGGTCGCCACGGCGATCGGCAACCTCAAAGAGGTTGAGATGATGGTCGAGGCGCTGGATCAATCTCCGATCGGCGGGAACGTGAAGGTCGTGCCGCTGCCCCTGAAACACATCAAGGCGGCCGAGGCCGAGGAGGCCATCAAAAACCTGCTGAAACTCCTGCAGCAGCAGCGCGGCGCATCGAAGGAATTGTATACCCTTTATGCCGATGTGCGCACCAATATGTTGCTCGTGTCGGCGTCGGAGCGAGACATCGAACAGATCAGGCAGCTTCTGGACATCATCGACGTGGAGCCAAGCCCCGAGACCGGCGGCGTTGCGAAGGTTGCCATCGTGCCGCTCAAGAAGGCCGTGGCCGCCGACCTGGTCAAAGCCCTCAACGATATGCTCGTCTCGCAGAGCGACGCGGCGAAGGCGATGAAGGAGCAGATCCGCCGCCTGCAGGTTGTCCTTGCGAAAGATGAGAACCAGAAGGAACTGAAGCCGGTTGATCTCGAAAAGCCGATCAAGCTGTTCGCCGAGCCCGGCACCAATTCGGTGATCATTGCCACGGTTGAGGGCAACATCGAGCCGTTGAAAGAAATCATCTCGGAGCTCGACGGTATGCCGCTGGCGGACGAGATCATGCTCAGCCTTTTCCCGCTCGAGCACGCTGACGCGGTGAGCCTGCGGGACGACTTGCAGAAGATTTTCGACCAGAGCCAGAAAGTGACCGACGTCCCCGGCAAAGAGGCGGTGAAAGGCCGCACCCCCGACACCATCACCAAGGGCCTGATGGCTCCGATCAGCCTGGTGGCCGACAAGCGGACCAATACCCTGATCGTCTCGGGCCGGCCCGAGCAGCTTCTGCTGGTCCAGCAGATCGTGAAGACGGTCGATGTGGACAAGATTGCCAACAAGTTCCCGGTTCGCATGGTCAAGCTGGAGCATTCCGACGTTCGCCGGATTCGCGAGGTGGCTCAGCAACTGGCCGACCAGCGGCAGAAAATCGCCGAGCGGCTGGGTGAAATGGCCAAGGAGCGGGAGAGCATTCTGCTGATTGAGGACATCCGGACCAACAGCCTGATCATCGCGGCCAACGACGCGAACTTCCAGGAGATCGAAGACCTGGTCAAGAAGCTCGACGGCACCGAGGATGACTGGCTGGGCCAGATCAAGATCATCAACCTGCCCGATAACCTGACTGCGCCGGACATCGCCGACAAAATCGGGGAATTGTGGCAGCGGCGCGCCAAGCTCCGCCAGGAGGGCGGCTTGCCGGCCGACGAGCCGGTGATCGTGTCCGATTCGCGGACCAACTCGCTGGTCATCGCGTCGAACATGGAGGACTTCGAGGCCATCCAGAAGCTCGTGGACCAGCTCGGGCAGCAGAAGCTGTCGCCGATGCTCGACATCTACCAGGTGCGGGTGCAGAACAATGACGCCGGCAAGGTGGCCGAGACGGTGCAGGACGTCATGGACAAGCGTCTCGAGCTGAGCACCGACCCGAACGCCAAGGAGCAGCCCTCGGAACGGGTCTACGTGGTCGCCGACCCGCTGACGCGAATGCTGCTGGTGGTTGCATCCAAGCGCAATTACGAAGAGGTCGTCTCGCTGGTCAACAAGCTGGACACTCCGCCGCCGGTCGACGGCATCATCCGCGTCTATTACGTCCGGAACATCGACGTGGCCAAGGCTGAAAAGACCATCACCGACCTGTTCGAGAAGGGAATCTACAAGGCGGGTGTCGACGACAAGAACCTGCCCGACTCGATGAAGAAGGTCACCGTCATTCCCGACGTTCGCAGCAGTTGCCTGATCGTGAGCGCCAGCCCCGAGAACTACGCGATCGTCGAGAAGGTGTTGCAGGAAATCGACCGTTCGGAGACGCCGATGGCTCAGGCATACGCCCGGTTTTTCGATCTGCAGCATGCCGATGCCGTGAAGGCCGCGGAAACGCTGAAGACGATGCTCGAGGGGTTGAAGAAGAGCATGCCCGGCGACCAGGCCGATGAACTGGGCTTCGAGATCACGCCTGAGGTCCGCAACAACCGGCTGATCGTCGTGGGCACGCGCTACGCGATGCAACGGGTCGAGGAAATCGTGCCGAAGCTCGACATCGCGCCTCGAATTCCCAGCGGGATCACGCAGTTTTATGAGCTCAAGGAAGCCTCGGCGAGCCAGGTTGCAAAGAGCCTGACCGACCTCTTTGAGAAACAGACGCCAAAGGGCGAACAGACACCGATCACCATCATTCCCTTCGACGCCTCCAACGGCCTGCTGGTGACCGCCTCCCAGGACGATCACATCAAAATGCAGGAACTGGTCGGTCTGCTGGACCGCAAGACGAAGATCTCCGACCAGATGGAGATCATCTCGCTGAGTGAAGCAAAGGCCGAGGACGTCGTTAAGACGCTGACCGACCTGATGGAACAGCAGCAACGGGATCGCGAGGGCGGTTATACGGTGGCAGCCGAACCGAGGACCAACTCGGTGGCCGTCTGGGCCACGCCCGACCTCATGGTCCAGATCAAGGAGATCCTGAGAAAGATCGACCTTGCCGGTCCGATCGACACTCGCTCCATGCGGGTATTCAAGCTCCACAGCGCCAAGGCTGAGGATCTGGCCAAACTCCTCGATGATTTCTTCAAGAACGCCGGCGCGGGCGGCAGCGACGGGAAGAACGTTCGGAAGATGATCATTGATTTCGTCGCCCATCGAAATCCCGATTCGGGCGAGGAAATCACCCAGAAACTGGTTCACCAGGACGTGACCATCGTGCCCGATCCCTACACCAACTCGCTGCTGGTGCTGGCTCCGGCCGGCAGCATCGACATGATGCGCATGCTGGTCGAGATGCTCGACAGCATCGAGCCGCAGACGATTTCGCTGCGGGTCTTCGAGTTGCTCAACGCCGACGCGGAGGAAATGAGGGACTTGCTCGAGGGCCTGTTCAAGACGCAGGGCGGGGGCAGCAGCGGTTCGGCCCCGCAGATCACGCTCGGCGAGGGAGCAGCGGCCGGTCTGGCCGCGGCCGCCGGTGTGAGCGGCACGGGCGGCGTCCTGGAGGTGGAGTTTGCCGTCGACAAACGGACCAACACGCTGATCGCCGCCGGAAGCCCGGCGCACTTGCGCATCGTGGAGTCGCTGGTGCTCCAGCTCGATTACAGGGAACTGGACGAGCGCATCGCCAAGGTGGTTCAGTTGCGAAATACCAGGGCCTCCGAGGTCGCCAAGACTCTGACCGAGTACTTCGATCAGGAAAGCGAGTTGATGGAAAAGGCTTTCGGCGAGGAGGCCAGCCAGCGGCGATTCCAGCGGCAGGTCATCATCACCGAGGCCGCCACCGGACAGATCGCCGCCGACGAGAGCGGCGGCAGCAGCAACAAGAAAGAGTCGAACCTGCTGCTGGTGAGCTGTAGTCCGCGAATGGAATCGCTGGTCTACCGCATGATCAACGAGCTGGATCAGCCGATCCCGCAAGTGATGATCCAGATGTTGATGGCCGAGGTGACCGTGGATAACAGCTTCGACCTTGGCATGGAGTTCGCCGCCCAGGACCTGCTGTTCAGCGAAACGGCCACGCTCAACGCGAACACGGGTCTGCCTCAGGGGGGCGATTACGATATCGTATTCGGAACCGACCTCGGAGTGGCCGCCGGCGGCGGCTTCAGCTTCACCGTCACGGGAGAGGACTTCAGCTTCCTTCTTCGGGCGCTACAGGGTGAGGGTCGGACGGAAATCCTGGCCCGGCCGTCAATCATGGTACAGGACGGTCAGGCGGCATTTATCTCGATCGGCGACCAAGTGCCCATCGTCAAGAGCGCCAGCGTGAGTCAAGGCGTTGTCATCCCGACGGTGGATTACGTCGATGCGACCGTCAAGCTGACCGTGACGCCGATTATCAACCCCGACAATTTCGTGAATATGTATATCAAGCCCGAGATCAAGAACGTCAGCGCATCCAGCCAGGACCTGGGCAACGGCATCAAGGCCCCGATCATCAATACACGAGAAGCTGAAACCTCCGTAACGATCAAGGACGGGGAGACCATCATCATCGGCGGCCTGATCAAGGGGAAGCGAGACGACACCGAGTCGAAGGTGCCGATTGTGGGCGATATTCCGATTCTTGGGAGCCTGTTCCGCTCGACCACCAAGCGGGACACCAAGACCGAGTTGCTGATCATCCTGACGCCGCGGGTGATGCGGGCGGTCGAGGATGCCCGCAAGCTGTCCGTCGAGATGCGCGACCAGACGGGGATCATAGACGATCGAATCCGGACCAACCCGCTCATGCAGGGACTCCAGGTCAAGCCGACCGATGTTGAAGGCCTACAAACGCCGGCCCAGACGCGTCCGGCGGACCATGAGGCCGGAGAGGACGAACTCTTCGGACCGGAGATCGACGAGTACGGCCCCGCCGCCAGCAGCGTCCGAACCGGCCCGGTGCCGGCAGTCGCCATCCAGCCGCCCGTAACGGTTTCGGGAAAAGCTCGGCGGTGAGCTCGTCGAGGGACGGTCGCTGTTCGTCGGTCACGGGGATGCCGGCGTCCGTCAGCGACAGACCACCGACGGTGGCGCGTCCGGCATGAGGCTGATCGTGCTCCAGGGGTGCCCTTGAATGGCAATGATCCTGACCAACTCGGGAATCCACTTCCGCCGGGTGGGCCACTTGTTCATCGCGGCGGCAGGCACTCTCTTGGCGACCGGTTGCGTTCAGCCTCAAGAGGCGGCAACCGGGTCGGGCGGCGCGCTTGTCCAGGAGGTCGCCCGAATGCCGACCGAGCCCAGCGTAGTCAGCATCGTGGCATTCTACAAGTCAACTGCGCCTTGGCTGTGGAATGCCGACCGTACCAGGGTCTCGGGCATCTACGTCTCCGCTCTGTATCTTCTGGGACCGAAGGGGCTGGGCGTGTTCGGCGACGGGATTATCCGCCCGAGAATGTTCGTGGTCGAAACGGGCAAAGATGGCAAGAGGCAGAGTAAACTGGTGAAAGAGTGGGCGTTCAACGTCGAGGAAGCGGTTCCGTTTCGCGCCAAAGAGAAAAAAACGCTCGGTTGGGGTTACGGCCTCCCTCTGCCCTTCGGAGATCTCGATGTCAGCGGGCGCGAGATACAGATGGTCATTTGCTTCGAGCGCAGCGACGGCCGTTTGGTGACCTCCAGCAAGCAGACCTTCCTGGTACCCAAGTCCACCGAATGATGGACGCTGGGGCTTGGCTTCCTCGCCTCAGCGGCCAGTGGCTTTTTCAGTTTCCGGGGGCTTTCTCAGGACCGCGACCATACATGTCGGGCGTAGCTCGCCGGCGAGGCCGGGAGGGAGCAGCGTTTCTTCCACAAAATCCCGACGGAATCCTGGAACCTTCGGACCGTGCCGCGCGCTCAAGCAGGCAGAGGGTACGAACATGGTCAGACAATGTCCAGGCGAAGAAGATCGATTGCAGGTTCATGTTCCACAAGAACTTGTGAACGAAATGCGGAAGATTTATCCTTCAGGGGGGCCTGTACCCGCGCAGCTTGACGAGGCCATTCTCGCCGCCGCCCGGGTCAGGATTGCCACTCGACGACGAGCTTGGATCGTGTTGCGGCGCGTCTCCATAGCGGTAACGGCGGCGGCTGCGGCCATCGGTCTGGCGGTCTGGATCGGCCAGGGCGGCCTGAAGTCCACCCCCTCACCCGAGATGATGATTGCCGCTGTAACCCCCGCCGGCCCCAAAGACATCGACCGCAACGGCCGGGTCGACATCCTTGACGCTTTCATCCTCGCCCGCCACCTCGACGAAAGGCTCGGAACCACGGCCGACACCAGTGGGGCCGACGCCCTCGTCGGCCCGCAGGACAGCGCGGCATCGGCAAGAAAGGCTTCTGGACGGGGCGAGGCCAGACCGTCCGACTGGGACGTAAACGGGGATGGGGTCATCGACCAAGGGGACGTCGATGCCGTGGCCATGGCGGCAGTCAGCCTGAAGGGAGGAGCGTCATGAAGGGTTCAGGGTTCAGGGTTCAGGGTTCAGTGAGGAAGGATGAAGGCGGAAGGCAGAAGGCGAAAGGCGGAAGGCAGAAGGCGGAAGGCGGAAGGCGGAAGGATGAAGGGAAACGAGTTGCTGATAGCGGTTTTCCGATTCATCCTTCGTCTTTCATCCTTCATCCTTTTGGTCGCGGGGGGGAGATCGCGCGAGCAATGCTCGTGTGCGTAGCAGCTCTCGCGTCATCGGTTGCTTTCTCGGTCGTGGTTGCTCGGGCACAGGAGGTGCCGGCGACCCAGTCGGCGTCGAAGCCGGCCATCCGCTTCACCCACGTTGATGTCTTCATTGATGCCAAGGATCAGCCCTTGGCCGCCTATCAGTTCGAGCTGGCCGCCGAGAAGGGCGAGGTGAAGATCGTGGGCATCGAAGGCGGCGAGCATGTGGCCTTCAAGGCCCCGCCGTACTACGACCCGGCCGCCATGAGCCGCGACCATGTCATCATCGCGGCATTCAACACCGGCAAGGACCTGCCCAAGGGCAAGACCCGCGTCGCGAGAGTCCACGTGCAAGTAACCGGCGAGACCAAGCCGGAATACGTGATCAAGCTCGAAGTCGCCGCCTCATCCGAGGGGCGGCCGATCAGTGGTGCAACGGCCACCGTCATTGAAGGAGGTTCACGATGAAGTCCGTGCGAAGGATTGTGCTCGTTCTGCTGGCTGCGGCGTTGGGCCTTGCGGCGTACGCTTGCTCCTCCGCGCAGAGACTCGCATCCAAGGCAGACAAGGAGGCCGCCGCGCCGGAAACGTCGACACCTCCGGCCCAGTACGGCTTCACGCCTGCACCTGCGCCCGGCCTTGGCGAACCACCTGCACAGTTTTCGCTTCCCTTGACGCCGCCACAAGGCAACTCGTCGAGAGAAACCGCCGGCAAGCCCTCCGGAGAGGATAGCTCTATGCGGTTTAGGGGCAAATGGTGGGGACAGGACGCTGCCAAGCCTAGGGATGCGTATGGCATCGGCGGACGGCGGTGGTCGTTGTTACGTGAAGGCAAGTCTCCTCCGCCCGGCGCTCTTCCTTCCCCAGGAGAGGAACTATGGATCGTCCAGCGTCCATCGGGCGAGCAGCCGAGGCCGACCGGCGAGGATATTCCCGGCAGCGGCGAACTGAGGGCCAAGCTGCCCGGCGAGACGAAGGAAATCCCGCTGCCGCTCAAGCACACCGACGTTCAGGCCGCGATCGCCGGCTACATCGCCACCGTCGATGTCACTCAGCAGTATCACAATCCCTACGAGAGCAAGATCGAGGCGGTCTATGTGTTCCCGCTGCCGGAGAACGCGGCGGTCAACGAGTTCCTGATGACCGTGGGCGAGCGAAAGATCCGCGGCATCATCCGCGAGCGTGAGGAGGCCGAGAAGATCTACCAGGAGGCCAAATCGCAGGGCTACGTTGCTTCGCTGCTGACCCAGGAACGCCCGAACATCTTCACCCAGTCGGTGGCCAACATCGAGCCTGGCAAGCAGATCGACATCAACATCCGCTACTTCAACACCCTGGCCTACGACGACGGCTGGTACGAGTTTGTCTTCCCGATGGTCGTCGGCCCGCGGTTCAACCCGCCGGGCAGCACCGACGGAGTCGGGGCGGTTGGCCGCGGTGACCGGGGCATCTCCGGCCAGAAGACCGAGGTCCAGTACCTGAAGCCCGGCGAGCGCAGCGGCCACGATATCTCGCTGTCGGTGGCCATCGATGCCGGCGTGGCCATCGAAAAGATCGACAGCCGCAACCACGTGATCGAAGTGAAGAAGTCCTCGCCCGAAAAAGCCGAAGTGCGACTCGGAAGACTTGACACGGTGCCCAACAAGGATTTCGTGCTCCGTTACCAGGTGGCCGGCCAAACGGTTAAATCCGCGATCATGACCCACCGCGACAAGCGCGGCGGCTTCTTCACCATGATGATCTACCCGCCCAAGGATCTCAGCAACCTCAAGCGCAAGCCCATGGAAATGATCTTCGTGCTCGATTGCTCCGGCAGCATGAGCGGTCGTCCGATCGAGCAGGCCAAGGCCGCCGCCGAGCGTGCCCTGCGGCTGCTTGAGCCCGACGACACCTTCCAGATCATCCGTTTCTCGAACAACGCCTCGCAACTCGGCCCCAAGCCGGTGGTCGCAACGCCCGACAACGTCCGCCGGGGCCTGGAATACCTCAAGTCGCTCCAGGGCGAGGGCGGCACGATGATGATCGAGGGCATCAAGGCGGCGCTCGATTTCCCGCACGACGAGAACCGCCTCCGCTTCGTTTCGTTCCTGACCGACGGTTACATCGGCAACGAGGAACAGATCTTCGGCGAGATCCACAAGCGGCTCGGTGCAGCAAGGATCTTCAGCTTCGGGGTGGGCTCGTCGGTCAACCGCTACCTGCTCGACGGCATGGCCCGCATGGGCAAAGGCGCGGTGGCCTACCTCGGCCTCAACGACAGCGGCGCCGACGTCATGAACCGCTTCTTCGAGCGGATCAGCCATCCGGCCATGACCGACGTGATGATCGACTGGGGCGGGATGAAGGTCGAGGACATCTATCCCAAACGGATCCCCGACCTCTTCGTCGGCCGCCCCGTGTTGATCACCGGGCGGTTCAGCGGTAAAGGCTCGGCCACGGTCCGAGTCAAAGGCCAGGCGGGCGACAAGGCCCGCGAGATCGCCATTCCAGTGGACCTCGATGATGCATCCGCCACGCACGAAGGCCTGGCTGCCGTCTGGGCCCGGATGAAGATTGCCGAACTGTCGCAGCATGCGATCATGGATCCGGGCGAGCAGTGGACCGGCCAGATCAAGACCGTTGCCCTCGAATACGGCCTGATGTCCGCCTACACCGCTTTCGTGGCCGTCGATTCGCTGACCAGGACCGCCGGCGACAGCGGCACGACGGTAGCCGTGCCGGTTCCGATCCCCGACGGCGTGAAGTACGAGACCACGGTACAGGAACGGTAGAGCGGACTCTGATCGCCGCATTCAGTCAGAACCCGCAGCGCAAGCGACGGGCCGACAACCAGCAGAGCGACGAGGAATCACGAAAGTCGCAGATCGGCTGCGGCGGGCCCGAAGGATCGGAAACACGAAAGAAGTTCAGAATGCGATGGTGTCGCGGGACAGCAGGGGTCTTGATTTGTCTGATCAACGTGGGCTGCGCCATTCCGATTCCGTATCTGTTTCCGCATGTCAGCAGGACGCCCATGATCGCCTCTCCTGTGCTTGCGGATGACGTCAAGGCCTTTCGAGTGGAGTATACGTACCATCAACACGGGTGTGTCACGTTGGAACGGCAACCGGCCGACCGGGTGGAGATGCTGCAAGCCCAAGGCTCTCCGCCCGCTGTCCCGTCGCAATCACGATTGAGTCTGGCAGTGGGCATCTATCTCTTCAACCCTGCTCTCCCGCACAATTTCGGCTCCGATGGTTGTGTTGACGTGCGCCTTTATCGCAGGAGCTTCGAGACAATCTCGGTGCACGGACACTCGACCAACGAGGGCCTCCGTTCGGCTCGCTGGACGCCGGTCTCCGATTACCAGGCCCGCGAAATCGCCATTGATATGGTGTTCGTTCTCGCCCCGGGCAGATTGTTACCGGTCGATTCATGTCCGCCGGATCTCGTTCGGCTGAAATGTTCCACTGAGGCTGCCCGATTCGCCGCCGACGAATACGATGCCGTGGCAAACGAGCCCGGAATCGCCGCAAAGGACAGGGAGCGGATCACAAGAAAGGCGGAGTACCTGCGCGGCCTCGCCACCAAGGGCTGTTGACCAAGGGGATGCCGGCGTCCTCATAACCGCGATTTCCCTGTTTCGTGCTCAACTGATGTGGTGGTTATCTTTCGCGGTTTTCACGCCGTTGTTGGAATCCTCAGCGAAAGCCCGTGGCCACTCGAACCCCCGGCCGCAAGGACTCGCATGTCACATCACGCCAAGGTCCGGAAATTTCGCAAGCGTTGAATGGGGCGAATACCTAAGGATTCGCGCGTGCGAACCGATAGTGAGAACAGTGATGCCGCCAGGACGCGGCAGGTCCGATAGTGCGAGGGGTTTCGGGGCGGTGGGTTGCCGGAAAAACACTGAGACGCCTCGATCGGCACAAAGTCCGCTTTCTGCAACCCCTTGAATTGTATACTTCTTTCAGGCGAAACGGCATGCGGCGACGCCTTTCGCGGTGAGGGTCCGCCGATATTCCCGACAAAGCGGGGGAGCCTTTTCCCCGGCGAAACCGGAGTGATGAGTACGAGGACAGACAGCACCGATCGTGAGGATAGCCGGTCTGCCGCCGTGGCGGTCGACTCTGCGCTGCCGGAGAACGGTCCGGAGAAGGCCCGGCCTGCGGTCAGTGATGAGGAGTCGGAAAACGCACCCGCCTCCCCGGCCGAAGAAGTTGCTGCCGTCCAGCCCTCAACCGGCACGCCGGCGCAGCCCGATTCTCATAACACACCCGAAGCCTCCAACCACGAGGAGCGGCCCCCGCACGTCGACGACGAACCCGTAGGACTGGCGGCCGTCGAAGCCGAGCTGGTGGCCGAGGTCGTGGAGGAGGTGTGCGAGGAGATCGCCGAGCCGTCGGACACCGGTTGGCAGGGGGAGTTGCCCGACCTCCTGATGCGCATTGTGGACGCGCGAATCAGCGTATGGCAGAAGCTGTTGGAGATGGATGCCCGCCGGGCCGAGATGGAGAAGCTGGCCAGAGCTCGCGAGATTCGCGATGAGCTCTCGCGACAGAACAGAGAGATCAAGAACAACCCGAACGCTGAAGTTTTGCAGAGGGCCCTGGAGCGCCAGCAGCAGTTGCTGCGGAATCCCGTGATCAAGAGCCAGGTTCCTCCGCCGGACCCGAAAGCCAAGACGCCCGACGTCGACCAGAATCAGTTATACCGCAATGCCATCCAGATGGGCCTCGGCCAGATCGCTTTACTTCTTCATCGCAGGAAGCTCGATGACTCGGTGCCGACGGCCGCCGTTACTGCCATCGCGGACGAACCGCTTGTATTGCTGTGCCGCAACCACGGCCTCAACGCCGACCCGCTCATGGGTTGGACCTACTACGCCCTGGGTGTTCAGAAACGGATTGATGAGTTTGTCGCGGCAGAGAAAGAACATCGGGCAAAGCTGGCTGAGGCGAGGGCCGAAGACAAGGAGAACAACAGGGGCTTGGGCGGTCTGTTCCGAGGAGGCAGCAAAGAGAACCAGGTTGGTGAGCTGAGTCCGACCGTTCGGGCCGGGCTGCAGGCGGCGAGCCGCGAGATGCAGGCCATTGAGCCGCAATTGACCGAGATGTTCTGGCGCTTGTATGAGGACCTCGCCTGGTTGCTGGTTCAGGGCGGTCTCGACGAGAAAGAGATGGTGGTTGCCCGATCGTTCCTGCGATACGGTCTGATTTCGGTCCATCCCGGCCTGCTCCAGCCGGAAAAAGTCGACTTCATCATCAAGGATTGCCAGGAGGACGTGTATGAGTGGCAGAACCGTCCCCAGTCAACGCATTTGGTTTACGCGGACGAATACATTGAGGCAGTGGCCTCGAAGAATCTGACGGTCAGCCCCGATGAGAATCTCGAGCTCAACGAACGAGGCAGCGACTCGTGGAAGGCGGACCGCGTCTGGCGGCAGGCGGTAATCTGCCGGGTGCGCAGCGATCTGTTCAACGCTCGACTGGCTGAACTGAAGGCGCTGATTGAACGGAAGCAGGCCGAGATCGAGAAGAAACTCGAAGAGGCCAAGGTGCTCCGCGAGACGCCGAAAAAAGTCCAGCAGGCCAAGGAGCTTGAGAAACAGGTCATGATGATCAAGCCAGCGATCGCCCGGTTGCGGCATGCTACCGAGCACATGGAAGCCAGGATCATCCCCAAGGTGCAAGACCAGGCCGACGAGGCAACCGAGCGACTGGGTGAGGCGGCCAAAGTGTTCACTGAAGAGATGCTGGTTCGGCGCGAGGCGCGTTTCATTCGCTATATGGCCCGGTTGGTCGGACGTCTCAAGGAGCCCTTTGCCCAGTTTGTGTTGCGAGACCATTTCAAGCCGAACGGACCTGACCACAACAGCCGTCGCGTTGTCTTGGAAGCCATCAAGAAGCTGGAAAGCGAAGACCGCCGTCTCTTCCATCACGTGCTGATGCCGAACAAGCGGCTTGATCGACAAATCACCGTCCGCATGAGTCCGACCTTCCTGCTTCCGCCGGGACGAGGGCAGATGGGTCTGGCGGTCTCGCCGCGGAAATGGGATGACAACGGCCGCATTGTTCTTCCGTTGCTTGCGGCCAAGGCCGGTGATCTGGAGAAGTTGCTGGTTAACGTCATGGCGGACTTCCGGTGGGATTGTTCAAAGGAGGACGCGGGCATGGACTGGATCGTGGCCGATGCTCTGTGTGCCGCCTACGCTGCCGCCCGCTGGAACGTCCGCAAGCTGCCGGAAAAGGCCCAGAAGATGATGGGCTTCGACTTCAAGCTTAAAGAGCGGGGTAATTTCCGCATCCACTATGCCCTCTACGTCAACAGCGCCCATCAGGGCGGCCGCCTGTTGTTCAGCCGGAGCGACGAGGTTTACAAGGTGATGGTCAAGTACATCGGTCTGCCGCCCGGCGTTCAAATGCTCAAACGCGATTGAGTCTGCGATCCGGAGCCCGGTGTACGGCCGACATCTTGCCCGTTCCCCGAGAGTCCTGTGACATCCTCAAGGTGCGCCGGCAACCCGTCTTGGCCTGCAGGTCTTCCTGGTCGCGCAGGCTCGCTGGGCATCGACCTCAAAGAGGCGGATCGCTCTCAGGACGATCTTGCCTTGCCGAAGTCCGGTGCATATCCTGTCGGATAGTCGCTATGAGGGATTTCCCATCGACTGACCCGGTTGGGTCGGACGCCGGCCTGATCAGAAGGTGGTGGCTTCGTTTCTCGTCTCTTATTGAGGGAGGCACTCAATCATGCGAAGGTCGGTTTTGATGATTGTCGGATTGGCCGGTCTGGCCTTGCTTTCAGAGGGGTGCATGAGGGCAGCCAGCGAGGGTATGGAAGCTGTGCGAGGCGGTCAGGGTGCTTATTTCGAGGAGAATTTGCTCTCGGCAACGCCGAAGGATCATCTCGCCTTGTCAGGTTATCAGAGAATCGAGTTGGGCGAGTTCACGAACCAGAGTGGTCAAGCCATGCCGCCGGAATTCCCGACGCTGCTGGCCGCGAAGTTCAACGAGCGCCTTGCCAAATCGGACCTGCCCAAGGAAACCTCGGGCAAGACGCTGCTCTTCAAGGTGACACTGATCTACTACGAGAAGGCCGACCTCAAGGACAGCGTCTTTGGACCCCTGGAGGAGGCTGTGGCGAGGGCCGAACTCGTGGACAAGGATACCGGCAAGGTCTTGGCGAGCGGGGCCGTGGTGGGGCGCTCCAGCCAGAGCGTGGGTCTTGGTCCGGCATTTAAGGCTGACGGTATGGCCAAGGCCCTGATCAAGTGGGCATCGGACTACTATCCGAAGCCCAAGTAGCAGACGGTCATTGTTCCTTCGTTCTTGCCGGGCGCCGGCGATGCTTGAGCACACGCCGGGACAATCAGGCGACGTCCGCACCCCTTCGCGACGCAACGGCGGGCGATGGGTCTGCTTGCGGAGCCTCCGGAACGCGACGAGCGGGCGACTCGATTGCCATGAACTTCCTCATCTCAACTGATCCATGCCCACCTCGGTGCGGATCTTCTTGCGCAGGGCAAACACCTTTTCGCCGTCCATGCTGCGAACGGTCCAATAGAACTCACGCATCGCCGACGTCTCGCCCGCAAGATCCTTGTAGATTTCCTCCAGAATCGGCGTGTGCTCGTCGTCGTTGAGAGCGGCGATCGCACGGTATACCTGCCGGCGCCACGTCGAATCCTGGCGAGCATTCTCTCGCCAGTGCTCGACCAGCGGTTCCAGCCCTTCCGGTTGCTTGAGCAGTGCCAGCAGGTATCCCGCATGGGCTCGGGTTGTTGCGTCGCCCGACCGGAGCAACGGACGAACGTTATCAACCGTCAGCCCTTGAGGCGCCTGCGGCGAGATCGGTTGACCTCCCGAAGAGGCAAAGTCCAGAAAGGCGGCTTCTGCCTCCGAGAATATGTGAAGGGACAATACGCCCCTGAGCTTATCGAGTTGCGTCTTCCCTCGGGCAAGGTACAGCAAGGCCGTACCGCGGACATGGTCGTCGGGACTGGCCAGTGCGGTCGCTGCCGTCTCAACCGCCTGTGCCTCGGATTGCCCCAGCAACATGATCTGCAACGCATCCGCGCGCAACGGGCTGTTCGATTCGGGGGCCTCGTAGAGCCTGCGGGCGGCGGTCACCGCGTCGGACTTCGAACCCGTGAGCAGCAGCGACAGGGCGACAAGTTGCCGCACTTCCGGGCCTTTCTCCGTCATCGGCGTTGCTTCCGTCACCAACCGCCGGCGTCTTTCGGCGTTGACGTCGGACCATTCGTACTCGGGCCCGAGGTATAGCCGCAGAAGACTGGCTTGCGCCGTGTCGGCCCAGCCAAGGGCGAAGTCCTTCTGACCGAGCAGTTCCCAAAGCGGCGCCGCTGCCTGCGGATCGGGCAGGATGGCAAGACCGTTGATGACGTCGACCATGAGTTGAGTCTCAGCGGCCAGACCCAGCAGCTCGCGGAACAGGGATACGCGCTCGCCGAGCGGCAGCCACCCGAGCGCCTGCGCCGCCTGGCTGACCGCGGCGTTCTGTGAGCGGACTACGTCGCGCAGAACAGCCAGGGCCGTCTCGTCGCGTCCGAGCGCAATCAGGCCGATACAGGCGGTCAATCGGTGCTCCCACTGCGAGCTGGACAGTAACCCTTCCAGCGGTGCAACGGCCTGATCCATCCACTTGGGTCGATCGATGCCCGATCTGAAATTCGCCAGCCAATCGGCATCCGCTACCGGCTGACTCTGCGAGGGCGCGCTTGCCGGGGATGAGGAGGCGACGCGCACAACAACACGCCTGGGTGACAGCCCCAGTAACCGAGCGATCAGAGACGAACCAGTTCCTGCGATTTCTTCCGTCCGATACTCATATGACGTGAACGGCGTTTCGCTTGGGCGACAGGACGTGAGGACCAGAATCAACCCCTTGGCGGCCGCGAACCGAACCTCTTCTTCCGGATCGCCAAGAGCCGTCAACAATTCCTTCTCGGACTGTCTCGGGAGCACTCTGCAAAAATGCTCGATGGCGGCGGCGCGGATGCTCGCGTGTTTCGCGCTGAGCAGCTTCCGCAGGTACGTGCCGGTCTGTTCCGCGTCCCCGCCTCGACGGGTGAGCATCTCGATCAGGGAGCCGGCCATCTCCGGATGATCCAGCGCGGCTTGGACCAGCGGTTCCGTCACCAGGCTCACATCCGCGTGATCAAGGCTGGTCATCGCCCGGCTGGTGACAAAGCCGTCGGGATCCTTCAGTAGAGCAAGCAGTGTGACATAAGCATCAGCCCGCGATTGCCGGGGCAGATTACCTGATTCGATGAGGACCTCGCCGATTGCCTCGGCGACCTCGGCCCGGACCTGCCAGGCGTCGTGACCGGTCATCCGGCTCAGCGCTTCGAGGGCATCCTTTCCGCCGGCCGCGCGCAAGGCACGGACGGCATGAACCAGGAGGTCGGCATCCTGCTCAGCGGCCGCATACTCGGCAAGCCTGGGGATCAGCTTTGGCGAAGGCTGCTCGGTGAGCTGCTTGAGCACGGCGGCCCGGACATTGGGCTCCGGGTCGCCAAGCAGGCTCATCAGGGCCTCGTTAGCTTCCTCGCCGCCCACCTTGCGCAACGTTCGAAGGCTGATTTCCCGAACCAGCGGGTCCGGGTTGCTGAACAGCTCGCGAAGCAAAGCTGAAGCATCCGCCTGAGCCCGAGAGGCGAGTTCTTCCGCGGCTTGCTGCCGCGTCGGAGCGTCGGTCGAAGCCAGTCGGTCAAAACCACCCGGCCACTCCAGAGCCAATCTCGTCGGGGCGGCCAGCCGATATCGCAAGGCGGTGAGCCGTTCGCGATCGCGATCCGTGGCGGCCTGCTGCAGTTCCCCAGCGACAACCGGCAGCAACGACGGGCCCAACCGCGCCAGCCGTTCTCGGACGATCTCGGCCTCGGCGTCGCGATCGGCCTGGACGAGCCGGATCAGCTCGCGCCGGGCGTTTTCCAGAACGTCATCCGGCAGTTGCGCCGGCATAGACGCCGGCGCGTCACTCATCCGCCGAGCCCATGCTCGCAAGGCTTCGAGACGCTGCAGCGTGATTGTCTCGGGCCGCCAGGGATCAAGATCCCGGATTGGCGCCCTCCATCCGTCGAGCAACTCCAGCGCCGCCAGTCGTTCAGACAACGCGCCTTCGGCGAACAGTGTGACGACGGCGGGCGCGGCAAGCTTCGGCTCGGCCGCGAGCCTTTGTATGGCGGCTTCCTTCACCAACGCCTCGCGACCGCGCAACTGATCGATCAACTCGTGCAGCGTCTTCGCGTCGAGCGGTCCGTCCTTTCTCAGGCCGGGGGGCGTCACGGCTGTGGCTACCGGCAATTGCCCGCTCAGCCACTGCGCCAGGTCGGCAGAGGCCATGTACCCATCATGTGAGGCGACCACCCGGCCGGCGACGTTCAACACGCGCAAGGCCGGAACGGCGTTGATTCCCAGCGACCGCGCGTCGCGCGGTGAGTCATCGACGTCAAGGTAAACCCGCACGTACGACGACAGCGATTCCTGTACCGATGAGTCCTTGAGCTCATCGTTGAGTTTGCGGCACCATCCACACCATGTTGCTCCCACACGGACGACGATCGGACGATTCGATCGTCTCGCCTCAGCATAGCCCTCGTTCAGATTCGTCAGCCAGCCCGCGCTGCCGCCATGGAGCGTACCGCCGGTGGTATTCGCCTTTTCCGCAGAAGGGGTCTCTTCACTGGTCGTTCTCTCGGCTGTTGCCGAAAGCACCGGAGCGGACCGCAGGAAGAACACGAGACCAACTGCTATGGCCTGCCCAATCACCGCAAAGCGGCTCGGATGCTTCATGGCTGTGTCTCCGTGCCTGACGGCCGCGGACCGAGTCGGTCCGGCTGGGTGCCTTTGGTTTCCCCGTGTTTGATCTTTTCCCAGTAGCGTTCATACCCGAACGCAGGGCTGTTCTCCTGGTCGTGACAACGGGTGCACTGATCCTTCGCATCAAAGGGCGTCCTGCGTTCCGGCTCCTCGACGTGAACTTGCGACGGGCCATGACAGGCCTCGCAGCCGACGCCCAGTCGGTCGGGACTCTTGGCGACGGTGACAAACCCGCCGGGCAGTCCATAGCCGGTCGTGTGACACTGCTGGCAATAGGGATCGACGTGCCGTTCCATTGCCTTGAGGTCCTCCCATGCCTTGGCGTGTCGCGACGCATCCCACAGTTCGTTGTCTCTTTCGTGGCATTCACGGCAGGTTGCGCTGCCGGCAACGCGGTAACCGGGGGGTACATCCGGCGGAGCCGACGGCACCAGGTCTGTCTGGTGGGGCTCGAAGGACCTGCGGTTCAGCTCTTCGAGGTATCGTCTCAGGTTGGCCAACTGGCCGCGATCGTCGGGCCAGTCCCCCGTCAGCTCCACGACTTGCCCCGTCGGTGGTCCGGCGTTACCCGCGGCCGCGAATTCCAGTTGCACGAGGAACTTGCCCTTGTTGGTTGCCGCCGCCAGGACGGTTGGACCGACCGCCCTTGGCGCAATCGGCTGCCCAGTCGGGCCGCCGATCACCGCGTCAACCTCGGGCAGCTCCGTGGCCAGGCGTTGCAGTTCATCCTCCGGCAGGTATGCCATCACCACGACTCCGTCATGCCGTCCCTCCAGTTGTTGCAGCGATGCCAGCACCGCCGCCTTCGGGTCTTCGATGCGCACGTCACCGGCGGCGTATCTCGGAGAAATCACGCCGATAACGGCCAGCCTTCGGCCCGCGGTCTCGATGATCGTCCACCCATCGAACACCGGCCGCCCCACAGAATCCCGCAGATTCGCTGAGATCAAACGAGCACCCGTCTTGCGGGACGCTTCTTGAAGGTTGGCCAGCCCCAGGGCAACTTCCGGCCCGCCGATATTGTGGGCGGCGAGCCCCATCAGCCGTTCACCCTCAAGAATGGCCTCGAACTTGAGCCGCTGATATGGAGATGTGCCGCCGGGAGCTCCTCCGGCATCGAGGAGAATAACATCCGCTTCTTCTCTTTGTTTCTCGACATACGTCCCTCGCCGCAGCAGGCCGCCCGATTGATGCGTGGTGCAGCCGCAGGGGATGATCCAACCGGCCGTGTCGCCGCTGACCACAACCACGACACGCCTCTCGTTGGCCGGAGGGCTCTTTTCCTCGCGGCAGGACCACAAACAAGACGCCAGCACCACGGCGCAGACCCCGATGACCAGGCATCCCGATCGAAGCGGCTTGTCCGCAAGAAGGAGCATACTCCTTGATCCGCTCAGTGGGTTAACGCATATGCCAGAACGTTCACGTTGACGTCGACGGCGTTGGTGATCTCGTTTCCCCCGCAGCAACAGCAGCCCTGTGTGTGTTCGGTGTCGTTCAGGCCGTCCTGCGAGTACAGAATCGCCAGCCTTCCGCCGACGTGAATTCCTTCCAGGGGCCGCGGCTTGCCGTGCTTCGCGTTGAGGCTCTTGATGTCCGCGACCATATGAAAAACGGGGTGTTCCATATCGATGATCTGCAGCGGCGTGTCCGGGAACACTTTCGCCATCTCGTTTCGGAATGACCGATCCCACTCTCTCGACGAGCAGCCCGCCGAAGCCAGGAGGAAGCCGCCGCGGTTGACGAACTTGCGGAGATTCTCGCGCTCAGCGTCCGGGAGGACAAAATCGCCCTCGCCGGTCATGATGACCAGCGGAAAGCTGAACAACTCGCCCGACGCAAGTTTGACCGCATGAAACCGCCGGCTGGTCGAGATCGCCGACGACTTTTCCGCCTGAACGAGAAAGTGATCGGAAAAGCACTTGCTGCTCTTGGTTCCGGCGTACACCAGGTTGGCGACCTGCACGATGCTCTCGGCTTCGCCGCCGACCTGCTTGGGATCGGGAACCACTCGCGGTTGCTGCCCGTCCGCCGGCTGCGACGCCGGCCGCGACGCAGTCGCCCCGCCAGACGCGGCAGAGAGATATTGGGCGAATCCTGCCAGAGCTGCCAGACAGACTGCTGCTATCAGGAACCCCTGCGGCAACAACCCCTTGCCCAGCGAGAACACCGATCTGCGAGTCATGTTGCCACCTCGTCACTAAACCCTGAACCCTGAACCCTGAACCCTATTTGCCTGTCTCATCGGCCACGCGCTGGAAATACGATCCCACGCGACTGCGATAAGTGACCGGTACAATGGCACTAGCCGCCCCAGCCGCCTGAAGCTTGCCGCCAGGGTCGACGGCCCACGGATTGTGCTCGTCGGCGCCGGAGCCGGTCTGTCGGGAGGGAAGGGCGGCCATCCGATCCTTGCCCTGCCCGCCGGCGGTCGTCTGGCTCATGATCGGCAACTGGCCGTAGAGTCCGACATTTTGCAGCGAATTGCGGCTGGCGCTGTAGCCGCTTGCTCCGGCCGGACCCACGCCTGATGAACCCATGCTCATGCCCATGCTTTCCAGCAGTTGCTCGATGCTGTTGCCCAGGCCGGAGGCCAACGTCGGCGAGAACTTGAGGCAACTCTTTCCGCCATTACCCATACTGTTGCACCGACTGATGAACTGGTCGAGAATATCCGCGGCTTCTTGCGCACCCGCGTGGCCGCGAGTGCCCGAGAATGCCGCCAATCCTTCTTCAGCCTCGGCCATCGCCTCGGCCGCCCCGCTTGCCCGCACGTCCTTGGCGAACTTCGACGCCATTTCGCGGAACTCGTCCAGGCGCTCGTCTTCAGGCAACTGGGCGACGTGGTCCTCGATATCATCCAGTAGTTCACGGAGGTCTTCCCGCAGTCGCTGCTGCTCAGCTTCCAAATCCCGCATCCGGGCCTTCAATTCGGGGTCGTCCTCGTTGTCGCGGCCTTTGAGCGAAGCCAGACGCTCGGCCAGGTCACGCTGTCGAGCATAGAGGTTGAGGTACCGGGCCTCATCCTCCAGCAGTGGAAAGATCTTAGCCAGATGCTCGATTGGTTCCGTGGCCCGTTCCTCGAAGTCTTGTTTCCTTCCGCCGAGACACTCGCTCAGTTCCTTCAGCTTGTCCAAAGGACCCTTAACGCTGGGGAACCCCCCCTTGCCGTCCTGTGTCTCTTTTTTCCTGAGTTGTTCGAGTTCCCGGGCGGCCTCATCCAATGACTTGGCGAGTTTCATCAATTCGGGGGTCAGGTACTTGTCGAGATCGTAGGGCAGCTTGTGTCCGGCCGCCTCCCGGATCTCGTCGGCCTCATCCCCCATACGCTTGGTCAATTCCTCCAGCCTGCGCTGCATCTCCCGACTCAGTTCGCTGTCCGGCGGTTCCTTCTCCAGTTCCTTTTTCAGCTTGTCGATCTCGTCCGTAATCGCCTCCATCCGTCGCTGGGCTTCCTGGTACTTGGACTGCATCATCTCCAGGCCTTCGCGCATGAGCATCATCTTCTCATAGTCCGCCTGCGAGATGATTCGCACGACCGAAATGGCGCTTTCGGATCCTTTGACGCCGGCCGGGTCGGTGTCCTCGACACGGGCATAGAGCTTGATTTCGTCTCCGGGTTCGAGCTTGCATTGCGAGAGCGCCAATTCCGTCGTTTCGCCGCGACGCGTCGGAGCCGGGGGCGGCACCTCGATGTCCTGTGGAAGGGCGCGCGACTCGTTGAGATTGCGGAACAATTGCAGCCGCGAAATGCCATAATCGTCCTCCGCCGCCATGACGACCGGCAATACGGCGTCAGGAGTCGCCAGCGATATGGCCTGCGGTTCCAACAGCCTCACAAAGGGCCTTTGGTCGCTCAGCACGGTGATCGCCGCGGTCAGCCTGTCCCGAGAAGCCTGGCCTTCAATGTCCGTCACGCCCATGCTCACTTTGCCGGGTCGGCGGATCTCAAATGAGCCTGTGGCTTCGTTGCCGCCCGGCACCGTCGGTTGAAGCGTCACTTGGCCGGGCTCCTGCTGCGTTTCAAGCTGCACATCCCCGCCGCTCAGCGGCCGATTGCTCTTGAGCCAGACCTCCACACGTGTTCCGGGCAAGCCCGCCAGTCCGCCCTGCGGAAGCGGTCCCTCATACGGCTTGAGATGCGTGTAAGCCGGCGGCGTCACGCGAAACCTCGCCTGATCGAGCCGCGGCACGGTAATGACGCCGATACTGTATCGCTTACTGCGGGCGCGGTGAGCACGAATGAAGTATTGGGCGGCGTCCGTAACGTGCGCAATGCTCGTTCGCCAACTCCCGTCATTCTCGGGGAACATGGGCAGGGTTTCCTCGGAAGTGCCGCCGTTCGTGGACAACACCAGTTCGAGGCGATCGACGATCGGTCCGCGGGTCCGGGCGTGGATCTCCAGCGGGTCACCGTAGACGACGGTTGCCGAACCCGGATCGACACTGAAGGTGACGCGTGAGTAGGGGGGATGATCGTCAAAGGGGTCAAAAAACCTCGCCCATTGTGTGCCGACCAGCCCCGGAAGCGCAAGTCCCAGCGCGCCGGTTGCCAGTAAGGCGCCGCCCAGCACTCCGAACGCCCGATTCACCGGACGGGCCGGTACCACGCTGGTCGTCGAAACGCGTCCCGCAAGCCGCGCCGCCCGATCGACCGCCATCTCGGCCAGCCCTCGCGCAAGGCCCTTCCGCGGGCGCGAGTCCAAGAGCAGATCGACGCCCGACAGGATCTGCCCGCCGGTCCTCGCGACGGCGTCCATCTTCCGTGCCAGATCGCCCGGCCGGCTTCGACGAACCACGGACCATGCGGCCCACGCCGCCCAGCCCAGTCCGAACGCCATCGCGACGCAGGTGGACGTCAACCGCAGGGAGGGCGGCAGCTCAAGCACCAGATCGACCCACATGCTGATCGCCAGGAAGACCAGCCATACCAGCAGCGCCCACCCGACTCCGGCCGAGAGGCCGACAAGCAGCGTCCGCTTGCGAACCCTCCGAAGACAATCGGTCAGAAACGTGCTTGTCATACCAGGCCTCCCGATCGGCGAAGGCCCCAGGCTGCGCCCCAGACCAACATGATGGCTGTAAACACCCACCAACGATCCCAGGCGGTCGTGCGGGTGATGCGGGCGGGCCGGCTGCGCGCCAGGTAGGTCTGGAAGCCGTGATGAATCTCGGAGGCGGCGTCTGATTCGATCACCGCCCCGCCGCTGTCACTGGCGATCCGAGCCATCAGGTCCGGCCGGGCCTGCAGATCCAGCCGCTCCTCGGCGAAGTTCCTGACGTCAAAAGCGATCCGGCCGCTTTGGTCATCTTGATCTTTCTTCTGCCCCTGGATCCTCGCCTCGTACCGCCCTTCGGGTAGCCGGCCGAAATCCACCCGGAAGACACCCGGATTGTCGCCCGTGGCGATCGGTGCAAAAGTCTCCGATCGATTGAGCGCGGTACTGCTCAACTCCACCGACGGAATTCGACCGCGAGCCGCTTCTTCGCGCATCAGCAGCGTGGCACTCGCCCGCTCGGTCGCGCTGAAGGTGATCTTGTCGGCCTGCAGGGTGCAATCTTGCCCGGGCCGCAGATGCTCGTTGGAGACCAGCCATCTGAGCAGGCTCTGCCACAGCGCGGCGTAGATCTCGTCGTGCACCTGATGCTCCGGCGGCAAAAACGCCCATCGCCACATGCCCGCGCCCTCGACAACGACCACCCGCCCCATCCCGTAGGCTTGGTAGGTCAGCACGGGGGCCGGCTCACTTCCGCCTTCGGCTGCGCCGGCGGCCAGAACCACGGCCATCGGCTTTGGCTTCTCCGGTCGGGCGACCGTTGCCAGCGTCGGCAATTGCGGCAGAGACTCGCCTTCGGTCAAGTTGCCCACCGTCGGCAGCCAGCGCAGGTCGCGACCCTGTTCGGTAAGCTGCATCCGGAAACGTGTTTCCCGCGTCGGCGACCAGCGAACCGGGAGTAACCGCTCGAGTCGCTCGTCGACTTGGGCCACCGGCGCCCCACGGTAGCAGACCAGCGAGCCTCCCTCGCGGGAGATCCAGTTGCGGAGGTTAGCAATCGCTGCTCCATCGAGGAAGCGCTCGGTATCGCGGCCGAGGACGATGATCTGGTAGACCTTGATCTTTTCCGGATCGGCAAGCGTGTCGGCCGCACGGGTCAGGATCGTCCAGCTTTCCGGCCTTCCGCCGGCCGGCTGCGTCGCGTTGCCGCCGGTGACCGCCGCAGGGGTCTCGGTGGCGTTGCCCGCCGCGGGTTGCGACGCCGCCCGGCTCAGCATGCGACGCAGCAGGCGGCCGTCGGTCAGCCGCACGATGCTCTCGATTGCGATCGCCGGGTCTGCAGCGAGCGTTCGCATCAGAAACTTGCCGTCCCAGTATGGTTTTCCTTCAAGAAGCAGGACGCGGATCGGCTCATCGACCACCTGGAGAACGCAGGAGGCGACGTTGTTGACCTGCACAACTTCACCCGGCAAAGGTTCGACCTTTACTTCGTAACGGTAGAGACCTCGCTTCTGCTTGCTGACGAAGAAACGGACGTCGGTAGGGCCGTCGGGCATCAGCCGCGTTTCCCGTTGGTCGATTGTTTTCTCGTCGTGCAGCAAGGAGACCTTGGCCATTGCTCCGGGCAGGCCGACATGCTTGACCACCGCCCGGATCGGCACCTTCTGACCGATATAGGCGAGTTGCTGCGGCGAATACACTTCCACGCGGAGATCGTACACGCTGGCTTGGCCGCCGATGGTCTTCGTGTAAACAGGCGCGGACATCGCCTTGGCGAACTGTGCCGCGGTCCGGACGCCGTCGACGCCTCCCGGCGCATTGTGTATGCCGTCGCTGAGCAGGAGCATCGCCTGCCCTTGGGGCCGGTCCTGCTCAAGACTGCCGGTGATCGCGGAGGCCAGATCGGTCATTCCCCCGCCGGGGCTGCGGCCGCTCAGTTCTTCCGGCTCGGCGGGGGCGGCCAGAGAGTCAAACGTCCGCACGCGCACATCGAAGAAACGTCGAAGATCGCGCGCCGCTTCCTGGGCAGTCACTCGTGCGACATCATAGCGAGTCCGGCTCTCATTCGCGTCGGTGGTTGCCATGCTGGCGGATGTGTCAACGAGTACCGTCAGCAACGGTTTGCCCGCCGGAGGCTCGATCTTGTTGGTCCAGGTCGGATTCAGCAGGATCAGCAGGGTGAGCAGCAGCCCGGTCGACATCAGAGTGATGACCACGGCCCACCGGCCTTGTTTGATCGAGGCGGGTCGACGCGACGCATAAATGACCATTAGCGCAGTTGCCAGGACGGCAAGCGTCAACCACAAGGTGGGGGTGATCAGCGGCTCAAATGTCAGCTCAGCCATGTGAAGCCCGGCAATGTGCCCGACACCTCAAGTTCGGAACACTCGCAGCACACCCAACTCAACACACAAACACGCCACGCACGCCACTGCGAACCACAACCAGATATCATCCTGCTTGTCCTGCTCGGCTGCGGCGCTGCGGTAATGGACCGTTCTGCCGCCCGCAAGCCGGTCTTTGAACACAGAGCCACTCAGGCTTGTCAGGTCGGATTCCTGCGCGGCGATGCCGGTGGCGACGGCAAAAACGGTCTTGTCGTCGCGTTGGACCTGATAGACGCCCGGGTACCCGGCCGCCGGCCATCGCCAGACGACCCACGTACCTTCGGTGGCCAGCTCGCCGAAATCGCCCGCACCCTCCGGGCCGAGGATCTGGAGTCCCGCGGCCGTGCCGCTGTCGGGCGGCAGGTACATGGCCAGCGGCTCACCGCAAGGAACGGCGTTCACGGCCCGATCCTGGCCCAGCATGCGGCTGACCAACTCGCCAATAAGCGGCACGAAAGCCGGCGATCGTGGGAGATTCGACTCGCTCAGGTCCGCATTCAGGACGGTCAGGTGGCCCGCTCCACACGCGGTGGTCACCAGGCACGCCGTCCGATCGCTGTAGGTCGCCAGCAGATCCTCAGCCAGCGCTGACTCCGTGCGGCGCGATGCCAGCCCTCCCGCGAAACGCAACGGACCGATCGCAGCGGCTACCTGATCGCCGAACACACTGAAGGGTGCGTCTTTCTCCCGGACCTCGGTCAGAAAGAGGTTCTTCCGGACCTGCCCGGGCCCCGGTGGAACAAACTCGACCGGCATTTGCAGATCCGAACCGGCGGCGTCCACGATCCGCTTGAGGTTGCTCGCGTCCACCGGTTCTGCCGCCACATACAGAACCGCTCGACCCCGCCGCATCATCGCCGCCAGTAGGCCTGCCGTTTCCACCGATAGCGGCCCCGGATGATCCAAGGCGATCAGTTCTGCCGACGCCAGAGTCTCCCGGCTCAGTTGATCCGGTGGTATCCGCACAATCCTTTCCACCTCTTGCCCAAGCTTGGGTTCCAGCGGAGCCAGTCCCCGTTCGAGGTAGTAACTTGATGATGGGCGATCATCCGGCCTCTGCCGGCTGACAAGTGCGTAAGTTGGTCGCGGACGCACGTCGAGTACAAAGTCACGACGGTCGTCCGCGGGCAATGCGTCATCAATACCCCGCAGCACCGCACGGCCTGTCTGCCAGCCTGAGCCGCGAAGCGTTACCGGGCCGGATAGCGTCGTCGAGATGCCCGGCGGGCAAAGCCCTTCCAGTCGGTAGGTGGCCTCACCGATCTGCAGGTCCACGGTCACCCGCCGGGGTGAAGTGGAGTAGTTGCCGATTTCCACCTCCATTCGGGCTTCGCGGTTGCGTTCGGGTCGTCCTTGTACACCGGCCCGGAGTATGGCCAGGTTGGGCGGCGCCTCGGCCGGGCCGGTGGCCTCCAATTCGATCACCGTGTCGCTCGGCAGCGGCGAGAAGTCGACGCTTGCCCAGTTCGACCGCTGAAAATCGCTGACGATGATCAGTTCGCGCCGCGTGCCGCTGTCGCCGCCGGCCGTGCTCAGCATCTCAGCCGCGACCGCAACCGCCGCCTGGACGTTCAACCGTTCCGGTAACACCTTGGCTTGCGACAATTCATCCTTCAACGCGGCGACATTGGCCGAGCATTGCTCGAAGATCGGGCGTGCTTTCGTCCCGGCCAGGATCAGGTTGGCGCGCAGCCCTGCTCGGTCGATCAGGTACTCAGCAGCCGTCGACCGGGCCCGCTCGAACACACTGATACCCCGCGCCGAAGCGGCCATGCTCTGGCTGACGTCCAGAATGACGACCCGTACCGCGCTGACCGAATCGTCCTTGCCGATCAGCGGCTTCTCGCCGATCAACGGCCGGGCGAACGCCCACGCCAGCAGGCCCACGGCCAGGGTTCGCAGCGCCAGGATCAGGAAGTTGCGCAGCCGGTGGAATGTCCGTTGCTGGTGGATCACCTCCTGCACAAATCGTATCGTCGAAAGCGGCAATCGAACCGGTCGCGGACGCGTGAGATAGTGGATCAAGACCGGCAGGCCAAGGGCCACCGCTCCCAGAGAAAACATCCATGGATGCAGGAAGCTCATTGCCCGGCGGCCTCCCTGGGCGTGCGATGAGGGTTCAGGGTTCGGGGTTCAGAGGAGAAAGGATGAAGTATGAAGGATGAGGGATGAAGGGTGAGGGATGAGGGATGAAGGACAGACGAACCAGAGCCAATCGGGGCCTGTGGCGGTCGGTTCATGCGGATCTGGCGCTCACACAATCGGCTGCGTGGCGTTACCTTAGACTCCGGCGTGTCTCTGATTGGATTCCTTGTTTTCATCCTTCAGCCTTCCGTCTTCATCCTTCTACCCCGCTCTCTCCACCAGGAACCCCGCCAACGTCTGCAGATACGGAATCGCCGTCGACACCCGCCGATAGTCGCAGCCCCCGGCCAGCGCAGAGGTTCGAATACCGGCCGTGTGGGCCGCGAATCGCTGCTCATACATGACCCGAATATCCGCCGGCGAGCAGTCGATATGCCCTTCCTTCTCCAGACCGTCGAAGCGGTATGCCAGCCCCTGCGGCAGCCGCTCCTCGTCCGGGTGGATCACGTGAAGGAGAATCACTTCCCAGTACTGATGCCGGAACAGCCTCAACGATGAGAAGACCGCCTCCAGGTCCTGATCGAGGAAATCGCTCATCAGCATCAGCACCCCGCGTCGAGGCGAGCGTTCGAAGAGCTCTCGCAGTCCGTCGGCCATCCGGGTTACCGGCTCGGTGACGATCCTCTCGATTCGCTCTTGGATCTGCGCAATGTGTCCCCGAGTGCTGCCCGGCGGGATCATCTCTGCCAGCCTGTTCGTCAAGAGGGCCAGCCCGACCTGGTCCTGCTGCCTGCTGATGACGTGACTGAGCGCCGTGGCCAGGTACTGAACGTACTCCAGTTTCGATCCTTGTGTTCCGCCGCGGCCACGTGATCCGAACAGCATCGATCCGCTGGCATCGATGGCCAGCGTGCATAACAGGTTCGTCTCGTCTTGGTACAGCCGCAGGTAGGCGCGCCCGGTCCGAGCCAGAACCTTCCAGTCCAGGCGGCGAAGGTCCTCGCCTTCGACGTATTCGCGGAAATCGACGAACTCGCCCGCTCCGCCATGCGACCGAGACTGGTGCCGCCCGCTGTAGACACCCTCGATCCGGTGCCGTGTGGTGAACCGCATGTGCTCAAGCGAGGCCAGGGCTCGCAGGTCGAGATATCGGCTTCGTGACTCGGTTGGCGGCGCGCTCATGGCGGGCTCCCGTCCAGACCGTCAGTGAGCAACGGTTTCCAGCAGGTGGTGAATGATTCTTTCCGAGTTGACGCCGTCGCCGACCGCCCGATGGTTCGGAATAATTCGGTGTCGCAGGATCGGCAGGGCCAGTGCTCGGATGTCCTCGATGATCGGTGCCGTACGCCCTTCCAGCAGCGCACGGGCCTTGGCCGCCCACATCAGATTCTGAGGGCCTCGCGGACCGGCGCCCCAGGCGATGTAATCCTTCGCGTATGAATCCGCCCGAGGGTCTGCAGGCCGGCTCGCGCCGCACAGCCGAACCGCATAGCGGACGACGCTCTTGGGAGCAGGTACTGACAGCACCAGATCGCGAAGCTCCAGAAACTCAGCTCGGTCAAACGCCGCCTCCGGCAGAGGCGGCGTTCCGCCGGTGGTTTTCTCAACGATTTCCTCCTCCTGCTCGGGAGTCGGATAATCGATGTGGATCTCCATCATGAAGCGATCGAGTTGGGCTTCCGGTAGCGGGTAGGTGCCTTCCTGCTCGATGGGGTTCTGCGTGGCCACCACCAGGAACGGCTCGGCCAGCTCGTGCGTTTCTCCCCCGACGGTAACGTGTTTCTCCGCCATCGCTTCCAGCAAAGCCGATTGGGTTTTCGGGGCGGCCCGGTTAATCTCGTCGGCCAGCAGCAGATTGGCGAAGACCGGCCCTGGGCGGAAGGTCATCCTTGGCTGGCCGGTTTGCTCGTCGCGGCTGAGCAGCTCATAGCCCGTGATGTCCGAGGGCATCAGGTCGGGCGTGAACTGCACCCTCTTGAACTTCCACCGGAAGGCCGACGCTAAGGCCTTGACCATCAAGGTCTTAGCAAGTCCCGGTACGCCGACCAGCAGAGCGTGCGAGCCGGTCAGGACGCAGGTTAACAGCAGGTCGATGGTCACGTCCTGACCTACGACCACCTGGTGCAGGCTCTCTCGGATCGCCTGAACCCGCTCAGTGAACGATTCGACCTTCTCCCGCGCCAGATGCACATCGGTGCTTTCTGAAATCATTGTCCGTCCCCTGCTGAATGGATTCTGTTCGAGCGCGGGGCCGAACCCGGTCCCCGCCCCGTTTTGTGAGGTCAAACCCGAGCGCCGCTTCTGCCCGTCCCCCGTCAAAGTGGGTCGAGGAAACCGCTAGTCGCCGGGGGCAGTTCTCCGCCTCATGCCGGACAAAAAGCATACAGCGCCGGAGGCAACTGCTTCCAGTCGAGGAGCCACTCCCGGCCAAGTCGCTTCCCGCCGCGCCAAGGCCCCATGAATAGAGACCCCCTTACAATGCAATTCTTACAATGCCGTCCCGAACCGGCGTTGTTGTTTCAAGGCAGAGGCTTCCAGATGCTCTCAGGGACGTTAAACCAGGTTGTCTTGCTGCTACTACACATATATACGCGCAAACACCCCAAAAGTTCCGGGGAAGACCAGTCAAAAAGCACGAAATCTGGGGAAGCGGTCCTGTTTTCGCGACCCCGCTCTGCCCAACGGGCTGGTGTCCATTCGCACTGCAACCCGCAGCCACGGTTCTCTGCGGACGAAGCCGGTCGTTGTTTCTGGAATGGCGACTGGTGGTCGAGGCAGCACCCATCGCCGCTGAGTCCCCACCTTCGGCCCGTCAACGGGTCTTCCGGACGCCAGCCGTGCCCATGTGAGGCCTCAGGTGTTGCAGATCCGGGCCGGTTTTGAACATGATCAGCTTTGGCAGCCTGGCCATGAGCTTGCTTGGGGCGTCCTTGCTCAGGGGGGTTGGGGCCGTGAAGGTCAAGTTTGCCGGATTCGCTGGTTCCCGAATTCCCATCCGGGACCCTGCAGTTGACGATTCCCATCGTCAATCATCTGGGAATGTGGAAAGGATTCCATGAAAACCACGGCCCAGAAGTGATTCTGGACCGAGCGATCTGACGGTCTTGGCCGCGAAGGCTGGAGCGGTCAATCGAAGAGGTCCTTGATGTCGTCGAAGAGGTCTTCAAGATCATCATCATCGTCGTCGACATCGAACCGGATCCCATCCTCGTCTCCGCGGAGGGTGAAGTTGCAGTCGGATCCGAGCGAGGCGGCCCCGACCAGGGCGACCATCCCGATGAGTAACCATTCCTTCAACTTGGACATATCGTTCTCCCTTCTGGCTTCTCAACCGCCGACGGCCGTGGGTGCAGGCACCTTCCGGGAACGCAGTATCGGCAATGCCCGATCGGATCACCCCTGGGCCGGCCCCTCCTTGCCACCGACTCCTGCCCTTGCGGGCTTCCGCGCCGCTATTGCCTTTATTATCGTAGCCAAGCGTGCCGAAAATTGAGCCAAACCCCTGGGTCCGGCGGTCCCCCGTATCGAGTGAACACTGGCGGGCAAGCCGCCGGTGGCACCGGGCGTACAGGTTGGGCCGACGCCCTCGTCGGCCCTTGGTTGAACGAGGGATGAAGTGCCGACGGGGGCGCTCGTGCTGCGCAGCGGGTCGCCGCTTCGCAGAGCAACGTCGGCACCACTTGCCGGGTGCAAAGACTTGGTAGTTCACGGCGCAATCCGGGTCGGTCGAAATGCTCGACCCCGACAGAAAACCGGCGACGACGGCGAAGTCGGCTTGGTCGACGTCGATGTCCTTGATGCAGTTGTCGATGATCAACCAGGGATTGGAACACTCGGCTCCAGGAAATCTGCCTATCGCTGTGATGGATCAAACGGCTTGCCGAAGGCGTCATTGCGGTGCCAGATGTCCTCCTGTTCCAGGGACAGAAGTTGCCGGTACCGGTGCGGGCGACGGTAGGCGCCGCCCCAGATCGATTCAGAGCGTGCTTTGCGCAGTTGGGCAAGGTCGAACGAGGCCAGGTGGAGCCCTTCTTGTTCATCGGCAATGACCCGGCACTTGCCCGACGAGTCATAGGCGACGGAGTGACCGTTGTTGTTGGGTTTCGGGTAGTTCGCCATGGCCACGTCCAGCACGTTCTCCCATGCGCGTATCTTGAACTGATCCAGCCTGAGTTCCTCAAGCTCGCATGCGTTGGGCACCAGGATCAGCTCGGCCCCCTTCAACATAAGGATGCGGGCACTCTCCGGTTGCTCGCGGTCGAAGCAGATCATTGCTCCCACTTTGACCGAACCGACCCGCGTGTCCATCTCGGCCACATAGAAGTCCGTTCCCGGCGTCGTCGAAGCTTCCATGGGGGCAAAATCACAGGTGTGAACCTTGGCATAGGTGAACATCTCCTTGCCGTGGCGATCGAACAGGGTGACCGCGTTCCGCGGGGCACCGTCCCATGCCTGCAGGTACGTGACCGCGATGGCCATGCGAAGTTCTCTGGCCAACCTTGAGAAATGCTGTACCCAAGGGCTGCCCGTGCCCACGGCCATGGCCTGGAACGCTTCGCGGGCACCGGGCTGCTTCTGGTCGAACCCGCAGTATCCGACGCTCCACATCTCCGGCATCAGTGCGATGTCAGCACCTCGGGCTGCCGCGTCACGGCAAAAGCGGTCCGCCTTGGTGAGATTGGCTTCCCGATCGCTGCCTGCCGGGGCCATCTGCAGAAGAGCCACGACGAGTTCAGAAGGCTGCGAGGCGGGTCGGCTCGTTGCCGCCGGCTGCTCGGCGACCACGGCGGAAGCTGTCCACACGAACGCGAGGGAGATCCAAACGATGGTCCATCCGGTGGCACAGATCACCTGATGTGTCACGCACTGTCTTGGCATGCTGAACATACTCACGGGTGCTTCCTCCAGACTGAGGCCAATCATGATAACCGCAGCCCGCGAGGTTTGCCTGTGGCGGAGTACACCCATGGGTGCGGGGTCGCGCCTCTGGACAAGCTGCGGGGGCATCAGATCGAGCCGAGGCTCAGTCGCGCTTGCTGATCACGAAAATCGCCTCGGCCGCCCGGACGCTGGGGAGGAAGCGGACCGGGTCGCGACGGCCCTCGGCCAGCGGGATCATGCGCAGCACCTGGATGTGGTTGTCGCGGCAGTAGGCCTGAAAATCGCGAATGGTCAGGTAGTGCCGGTTCGGGGTATTGTACCACTGGAAAGGCAGGTTCTGCGTGACGGGCGTGCGGCCGGTCAGAAGCATCTGAAGGATCGGCCGCCACTGAACGAAATTGGGGAAACTCACGATGCATCGCCGCCCGATCCGGAGGATTTCCCGCAGCACCAGTTCCGGCCGGTTCAACGTTTGCAAGGTCTGCGACAATACCACGTAATCGTAGGACTTGGTCGCAAACCCGGAGAGCTCCGTCTCAACGTCGAGGTCCACGACCGGGATGCCCCCCTCGACGCATTCACAGATGTTGTCCTGCTCAACCTCGATGCCCAGCCCGCGGATGTTCTTGTGCCGCATCAGGCGACTGAGCAGAGCGCCTGATCCGCAGCCTACGTCCAACACCCGGCTGCCCGGTTCGATCATCTCTTCAATGCGATCGTAGTCGATTCGGTGGTGCGCCCAGGCCGTCTCGACCACCGGCCGCTGGCGATACGGCTCGACGTCGCCTCTGTCAGCAATGATGGGCCGTCCTGACAAATCCGCCAGGAAACCGCTGATCAATCGGCCCAGAACTTCCGTCTCCAGCAGGAACGCATCGTGCCCGTAGGGCGAGTTGATCTCCGAGTACGACACATCCTTGTCGTTGGCCAGCAGGGCGTCGACGATCTGCCGCGATTGCCGAGGGGTGAATAACCAGTCGCTCGAGTAGCTGATGACCAGAAACCGGGCCTTCACGTCCTTGAGAGCGTCTTTCAGCGACTCGTGGCCCGCCTGAAGGTCGTAGTAGTCGATCGCCTTGGTGATGTACAGGTAGCTGTTGGCGTCGAATCGCTCGACGAATGCCTGTCCTTGGTGGTCGAGATACGTTTCGACGGCGAAATCGTTGCTTTCCAGGTCGTAGCTGTAGTTGGCACGATGACGCAACTCGCGGCCGAACTTGGCGTGCATGCCCTGCTCGGACAAATAGGTGATGTGCCCGACCATGCGGGCGATCGCCAGGCCGTTGTCCGGACCGGGGCCGCTATGGTACTGGCCGTCGGCAAAGTGGGGGTCAGCGAGAATCGCTTGCCGGCCAACGGCGTCAAACGCGATCGCCTGGGCGCTGAGCCGGGCGGTGGTCGCCGCCGGAACAACGCCGGCGACGGCGTCCGGGTACCGCACGGCCCATTCCAGCACCTGCATCCCGCCCATCGACCCCCCGATGACCGCCAGCAGCTTCTTGATTTCCAGGTAATCGATCAGCTTCTTCTGGACTTTGACCATGTCCTCGATGGTGATCACCGGAAAGTCCATACCCCAGGGTTTGCCGGTCTTCGGATTGATGCTCGACGGGCCGGTCGTCCCCCGGCACCCGCCCAAAACGTTCGAGCAGATCACAAAATACTTGTTCGTGTCGATGCCCTTGCCCGGACCGATCATGATGTCCCACCAGCCGGGCTTGCGGTCGTTGGGACTATGGTACCCGGCCACGTGAGCATCGCCCGAGAGAGCGTGACAGATCAGAACCGCGTTGCTCCGCGACTCGTTGAGCCGGCCGTAGGTCTCGTAGGCCACGTCGATCGGCCCCAGGGTCCGCCCGCACTCCAAGTGCAGGACGTCAGGGGGCTCAAAGAGCCTCACCGTCTGCGTCCGGACAATGCCGACGGAGCCGGCAAGCTTGTCGGGCGAGGTGTCAGCGTTCATGCTATCGAAGCATTATAGACACGGTCTCCGGCTGGCGCAACCAGGCCGTGCGTGGTTGACTCGTCGGGCCCACCGGGATAAGCTGAATGATGACAATGAGCCTGATAGACCAGTATCGTCTGGATCGAACCAAGTTCTCCGTCGGGTCACTTGATGAGCCCAGCGACGAAAAGGCGTTCTGGCTAAACCAGACGCCGGCTGAGCGCCTCCGGGCCCTTGAGTACCTTCGCCAGGTTGCCTATGGCTACGACCCCGCTGCCACGCGACTTCAAAGAGTTCTTGAGGTTGCTCAACGAGAAGAAGGTTGAGTACCTTGTGGTCGGTGGCTACGCCGTCGCTTTCCACGGTTATCCGAGACCAACGGGCGATCTTGATATCTGGATCGCGGTTCACCCGAAAAACATCGACGGAGTTGTGGAGGTTCTCCGCGAGTTTGGCTTCGGAGGAGATGATACGTCCAAAGACGTATTTACGAAGCCGGGCGTGATTATACGGATGGGCGTGCCGCCGGTTCGAATCGAACTCCAGACCCGCATCTCGGGGGTCTCCTTCGAGGAATGCTATCAGCATCGGATTGTCGGTGACTTCGACGGCGAGCCAGTCAACCTCATCGATCTTGATCATCTGAAACAAAACAAACGCGCCGCCGGTCGCAACAAGGATCTTGCCGACTTGGAGAACCTGCCGTAGTTCCCGGCTTGCTCTCGGGTCGGAGTCCATGAGCATCGCCGACGACCGAGAATACCAGATAACGCAGAACAAACTGGCCGGGGTACGTGAGGCGATCGCCCGGATCGAGAAAGCTCCCCTGACCGGCTCTCCGGTCGCCCGCTCTGCCTCGTTACGGTCGCTCCGTGTCTATGAAAACCAGCTTGTCGAGGAACACGCTCGGCCCGGAATCCTTTCCGGGCCTCTTCTCTCCGCGGAATCCTTTCCGCATTCGGTGAAAATGAGGATGGGAATCCTCAACGCCCAAGGCCCCAGAATGGATTCTGGGGCCAGCAGCAATGGATTCTGGGGCCAGCAGCAATGGATTCTGGGGCCAGCAGCAATGGATTCTG
>Ga0116146_1000819_pt1 | contig 35954 bp, 19 predicted proteins | sample AD_JPNHG2_MetaG_FD_89748 | JGI IMG/M metagenome (GOLD analysis project Ga0116146, IMG submission 89748) | Active sludge microbial communities of municipal wastewater-treating anaerobic digesters from Japan - AD_JPNHG2_MetaG | ecosystem: Engineered > Bioreactor > Anaerobic > Digestate | place... | reverse complement strand
TGTTGCTGGGTATTGTCGGCACGGCTTTGGCGGCCGAGCAAATTACCGTGGTGGACCGCCCCGATGTGCATTCTGTCAATAGTTTCTATGTCAGCAACCGTCCGCCTCTGGAGCCGAGCCGATTGATTGAATTGCCTGTGGGCTCAATTAAGCCGGCCGGCTGGCTGCTGACCTGTCTGCGGCGGCAGAGAGACGGCTTAACCGGCAATCTGGGCAACATTAGCGCCTGGCTTCAAAAAGAGGACAATGCTTGGCTCAGTCTAGATGGCAAAGGAAGATGGGGCTGGGAAGAAGTGCCCTATTGGCTTAGGGGCTACGGTGAACTGGCCTATATTCTTGACGATCCCCAGATGATTGCCGAAACCAAAATCTGGATTGAAGGAGCCCTTCGCAGTCAGCGGGATGACGGTGATTTCGGTCCGGATCAAAGATTCAATGACGGGACACGGGACTACTGGGCGAATATGCTGATGCTTTACTGCCTGCAGTCCTACTACGATTATTCAGCAGACCAGCGTGTACTGGATTTGATGAGGCGGTACTTCAGGCATCAGTCTTCCGTTCCGGATGAACGGCTGCTGACCGGCTATTGGCAGCGGATGCGCGGCGGCGATAACCTCTACAGCATTTACTGGCTCTACAACCGCACCGGCGAAAAATGGCTGCTGGAAACCGCAGAGAAGATTCACCGCAATACAGCCGACTGGCGCATGGAAGGGGATTTGCCCAACTGGCACAATGTCAATATTGCGCAGGCGTTTGATGAGCCGGCGGTATGGTTTCTGCAGAGCCGAAATCCTGCTGATTTGGAGTTTGCCTATAAAAACTTCCATGAAGTGCGGCGGCGCTTTGGTCAGGTTCCCGGCGGCATGTTCGGCGGCGATGAAAACTGCCGGGCCGGTTATGATGACCCGCGGCAGTGCATTGAAACCTGCGGTATGATTGAACAAATGCTGTCGGATGAAATGCTGGTGCGGATTTCCGGCGATCCTTTCTGGGCAGACCACTGCGAAGAAGTGGCCTTCAACAGCTATCCGGCAGCCCTGATGCCCGATTTTCGGTCGCTGCGCTATCTGACTGCCCCCAATATGGCGGCCAGCGACCGCCACAACCATCGTCCGGGCATTGACAACGGCGGGCCTTTTCTGTTGATGAATCCGTTCAGTTCGCGCTGCTGCCAGCATAACCATTCCCACGGCTGGCCGTATTATGTGAAAAATCTTTGGCTGGCCACGCCGGATAACGGGCTTTGTGCATCGCTGTATGCCGCCAACGAAGTCAGGGCCAAAGTTGGCGACGGAACAGAAATTACCCTGCGTCAGGAGACACATTATCCATTTGACCAGCAGATACGCCTGACGCTGTTGTCTGAAAAGCCGGTTCGGTTTCCGCTCTATCTGCGTGTTCCGGGCTGGTGTGAAAACCCGGCCGTGCAAATCAACGGTATGCCCCGTTCTATAGCGGCACAGCCGCGGCAGTACATTCGCTTGGAGCGGGTATGGACCGGCGGCGATACGGTCGTTCTGACTCTGCCGATGGCGATCCGCCTCCATACGTGGACGCACAATCACAACAGCCTCAGTGTCAATTATGGCCCGCTTACATTTTCGCTGAAGATCAAGGAAAAGTATGTCAAACTGGACAGCACCAAAACCGCTGTATCGGATTCGCAGTGGCAGCCGGGAGCCGATCCGGCACAATGGCCGTCTTTTGAAATCCTTCCGGATTCCTCATGGAATTACGGCCTTGTGCTTGACAAAAACAATCCCGCTGGAGCCTTTCAGCTGATTAAAAACAAGTGGCCTGATGATGATTTCCCCTTTACGCTGGATGCGGTTCCGCTTGAGATGAAAGCTTCCGCTAAAAAGATTCCCCATTGGGGCATAGACCAATTTGGTTTGTGTGCCCCGCTGCAGGACAGCCCTGTATATTCCGATGAGCCGGTTGAAACAATAACACTGGTGCCTATGGGAGCCGCACGGCTCCGGATTTCAGCATTCCCCGTAATCGGCGATGGGCCGCAAGCCTGCCGGTGGAAGCCGACGCCTCCGGCGCCGCAGCCGGCCGATTACAAAACCAGCGCATCCCATGTATTTGACGAGTTGTCAGCCCTCTGTGACGGGATTATTCCGGCTTCTTCTGATGACCATTCCATCCCCCGCTTTACATGGTGGGATCACTGCGGCACCAAGGAATGGGTCCAGTATGATTTCGGCCAGCCCCGTGCCGTATCAGAAGTGTCCGTTTACTGGTTTGATGATACGGGAATCGGCCGATGCCGAATTCCCCAGTCCTGGCGCGTTCTGTATAAAGACCAGCAGGACTGGAAACCGGTCGAAAATGCATCCGCTTTTGAAACAAGGCCCGACGGGTGGAATGCAGCTTCATTTAAGTCTGTGCAGACGGCATCGTTAAGACTTGAAGTGCAGCTGCGTCCCGACTTTTCCGGCGGCATCCTCGAATGGAAAGTGAAATAAACCCAACAGGAGCATATTATCTGAATGTATGCAGCAAAGTCCAAAAGTGTATCTTTCAATCCGCTGACTTTAGCCGGATGCTTACTGGTTCTGACAGGGCTCTTTTACATCAGCGCCACGTCCGCTGCCGATGAATTGCATCCTCCGCTCTATGGTCCTGTCAAGCCCTTGTCTGCCGGCGATACATTGTATGTTTTTACCAAAGGCCCCCGTTCGGAGGATAATCAATTCATTGCCATGCAGACACTGCAGGGGGTATCGGCTCGAACCCGGGGACCTCGTGTGTGGATCGATGCGGGAGATGACACATTCGTCAATTATCTGGCACAGACCTACAGCATCCAATTTGACCGCCGCTATGCCAGAGATTTTGCCGCGCTGCTGGAGATCCTTAAATCCTGCACCAGCGGACGCTATGTCCTTTATGATATGACCGATCGACCCTCCCTCAGTGCAGCAACGACTATGGCCGGACTTTTGGATGCGGTGGCTGTTGATACGCAGCTGGAAGCGGCGGCCAAAGAAAAGGGCTATGTGCTGGCAGTCGATGTCAGGGGCAGGGACTGCCGCTGGGTCTTTGAGAACTACAAGCCCCAGCTGAATAGCCATGCGATTGTGGTGCACACGAACAATCCGCGGCAGCACCGCAGCGCACCATATCTGCGGGACTGGGGACCTGCCCTTCAGGCACTGGACTGGTGGCATAACGACCTGTCTTATTCACGGCAGGTGTACCGCAGCATGGTTCCCTGTTCACCGGTGTATGGATGGCAGGACCCGACAACCAGCGATGAGGGACTTACCATCAAGCTCCATTCCGAAGCAGGGCTGTTCCAGATTCCCAGCGACTGGATGCTGAATCTGTCGGTTCATGCTGCAATGGGACCGGCTCTCAAAGATAAGAAGTTTGTCCAGAAAACCGCCCGTATAAAACCTGTCCGAGAAGAGGGTGTGCATTATGTTACATTTATTCTCAGCGATATGGACAATATCCTGACTGAAATCGGGACAAACTCCTTTTATTCGCAGCCGAAGTTCTATGCCAATCCTCACCGCGGCAAGTTTCCGATGAGCTGGGGCATGGCGCCGTCATTGGTGGAGCTGTCGCCGGCTGGTTTGGAGATGTGGTATAAAGATGCTGCTGCCGGCGATGTATTTGTCGGTTATTGCGGATTGGGATATTTTTATCCCAGCACGGCTCCTGCTATGGAGATTCATACCCGGCGGCTGGCAGCGTTTATGGATAGGGCCGATTTGCGGACGCTTCTGCTGATTGATCGGCTGCTGCCGGAAAAGAACCTTGACGGCGGCTATTATGAAACGGCAAAGTGGTTTACTCGACTTCAGCAGATTCGGGGACTTTTCTATCTGGAATACATCCAGTATGCTCCGCACGGCGGCAGAATTTTCTGGTTTGATAACAAGCCGATGGTAACCGCCAGATTCGATTTTCGTCAGGAGGCATTCTATCCGGCTGTACGATCCACTCCCCAAGCGTTGGCCGACAGCATCAATCAATTGCCCAAAAATCCCGCCAGCCCCGATGGATACACCTTTGTGACCGTTCATGCCTGGAGCAAGGGGCTGGACGATGTTTATCAAACAATTCAGCTTCTGGACAAAGATGTAAGAGTGGTGAATGCAGAAGAGTTTATCGAACAGGTGCGTCAGAATCTCCACCCTCTCTCATCGCCGCAGTAAATTGCAGCTCGAAATGCACATGTTTGATTTCAGACACGGCAGCAGCTTCGGACGCCTGCCTCAAACGTTGTGTGTAAATGGCTGCCGAGCTTGCAGTCCATAGTGTGGATGCCCGCCAAATAGCTACTGCTCTGTCAGCCATTCCGCAGCCAGATAAGGAAAATCTGCCAGATCGGTTAAGCCGTCACAGTTTGTATCAGATGCTGCATCGCCAGCCAGAAGCCATTGTTCCGCAAATCTCTGCACATCGGCCAGATTGACTTTGCCGTCCGGGACAATATCGCCGGCCAGCACACTGGCGGTGTAAAGATGTCGAACATCTGTGTTGCTTAATGCACGGTTGTATATTCGCACCTCATCGATAAGCCCTTTAAAGGGGCGTATCCCCACGGTCGGATAAAGCCCGATAGCCGCTGGAACCGAATCCGCCGTGTTTACCGGACAGTACACAGCCGCAGCCGGCATATCCGGCTGACCATCAACAAACAAAACCGCTTCCGCAATATCGGCAGTACCGTCATTTTCCAGAACAACAGCAATATGATGCCACTGACCATCGTCAATCCGTTTTCGGCCGTAAATATAGCCGCCGGCAACTTCTGTTCGAAGGCCGCCTGTTTCATTGAGGCGCACAATCCATTTGCACCCGGGTGCCGTAGTCCCCCAGCTGATGATGTCACCGCCGGCCTGTGTTGTTTTTATCCAGGCCGCACAGGTTCGGCTTTGGCCGCTCTTGATGCCGGTAAAACCGGGCACAGCCACATAATCATCAATGCCGTCAAAATTCAGCCCCCCGCAGCGTTTGCCCATCGTCCAAGAAGTCTGATCCATATTTGTCATCTGCCCATGGAAGCCGTTGGATGAAGAATCCCTCACGGTCAGGCCGGCTCGGTCGTCAAACGCCCAATAGGCCGTTGGAGCCGGCTGGCCTTCGATAATCAGGGATGTTATGCGGTCATTCCAGCCGTCATCCACAAAACAGGAATCATCGGCCGTTTTTACCAGCGAAGGCCCTTGGAAATTGTCGCTGTCATAGAAGGTGACCCGGTATCCTTCAGCTACTTTAACAGAAGAAGCATCGTTGTTCAGCACGCCGGCGGCCGTTAAGTCAGCCAGTGTGTAGGCGCCGAGCCCCAATTTGGCCTGCCATCCGCCGTAGCTGCAGTGCTGATACAGCGTAACGGGCGCATGGATACCCAGTGCAAATGCTGCATAGCTTTCAGCGCCGCTGTCATTAGTATATACAGCGCAATAAAGCCCTGCCTGTCCGGCCTGAATATGTTCCAGCGTGATCTCATTGCCGCTTGCCGTGTATCCCTTGGGGCCGTCCCATCGCCAAACGCCGGCTCCGGGGGCGTCTGCCTTCAAAGAAGCAGTTTCTCCGACGTTCAGAATAGCCCTTTGAGATTGAATCCAGGAACCACCGTTGATGGAGAAATACAGTGTAATAGACGTTGGCACCGCAAGATTCTCAAACTGCCAATGCTGCGCAGAAAGGGTGGGATTGGTTGTATAAGCGACGATACTGGTATTATTAACCGTTCCCAGATTGTAGGGCTGCAGCGATTTGCCGGTCAATCGGTTCTGGATATTATAATACCCGCTGCCGGCAGGGATTAACGACCATTGCTGGACATGCTGCAGGGCATTGGCCGGATAGATCACAATAGGGGTGTTGTCTGCAGTCAGTCCGGAATAGAGCTGAAGGACTTTATTGGAAGACCAGCTTCGCAGAATATAATAGCCCTCGCCTGCATCCGTGAGGGTAAACAATTCGGAAGCATCGGTCGGCTGTCGGTCGTAGATAACCAGATTGGTATTGTCCGCTGTCGATGAGTTATACAGCCGGAAACAGCGGGATGAGGAACGATTTTTTACCGTTACATAAGCCGGTTCCGAACCGCCTAAAGTGCCGGCCATTCTCCATAAGGCCATCGCCGCAGAGGCGTTGTCGATAAGGTAAGCCGAAGGCGAGCCGCTTGTGTTATTCCAGCTTACCGGATACCGGCCGGAAGCCGCATCCCGACAATGCTTGTAAAGAAATTCAAGATACCCTGATGCAATGTTCAGCCAGTGCCGATTATGGTCTGTCTGATACAAATCGGCATATGCATTGGTCATATCATGGCCGCCCCATTTGCCCGTCTGATTCAGAGCATGTGTGCCCTTATTGATAAACTCATGCTCCATTGCCGCCGCCAGACGCTGTGCTTCCGCAAGATACCCGGCTTGGCAGGTTATCCGGTAGAGGTACACGGCAGCTTGAAGAACAACCGCTGTTTGATATCCAAGTGGTCCCTGATTGGCCTCATGATAAATCCCTGATGCATACCGAAGGTCCGATGTGGACAGCCAATTGTATAAGCGGACGGCATCCGTCAGATATTGTTCAGTGCCTGTGGCCTGATAAATCATTAAGTTTGCCAAACACGTTGGGGCTGTCGAGCAGACCGATGCACCGCTGGTATTTGACTCGTGCCAGCGAATCCCCCCGTTGGGGGTATCTGTGGGGCTGTTTTCGCCGCTCATACAGAACGCAACCAGCTCCTGTGCCCGACTTAAATAAGTACTGCTGCCGGTAATTTCATACAATTCCATATAGCCCAATGCGATCCATGCATTGTCATCGTAATAGCGGTCGCCGCAATTATTGGCGCTGGCATTGTAGGCCCACCGGCCGTTGTAATAGCATCTATAGCGGCTGTGGAACTCGCTGGCCATATTTTGTACAGTTTGAAGATAGGACGAGTCAACTTTAGAAGCGGCTGCAAGGGCTCTGAACATAACGCCTTGCCCCCAAGCATAGCTCGGAAAGCGATCGGTCAGAGATTCTGCATAGAGACTGCCGGATAGACGCAATTCCGACTCAATTCGAACCAGCAAATCAGCCCCCCATTGTCCAAAGACGCCTCCGCTGACGGCCAGGATGCAGCCTTGACCAAAAATGAAGAATAGGCCTAAATACAGCAGTAAGTTTTTTCTAAATCGCAAAATACCCCCTCAATGGTTCGATAGTCTATACATATATTTCTTATGAATTAAAAAATTAGACGAAAAATTTCGTTTTTTCATTAAATTTTATGTCTATTGAAACTGTATTATATCCAAAATCTCGTTTTCCGGCTTGCCCTAAAAAATTCAACAAAGTCTTCTGTTTTTTACCGGGTCCAAAATTGGTTTAGATTTTTCAGAAATTTGCTTATTAGCAGGGTGACGATCTTCTTACTTTGGAAGAAGAGAGGAAGGAACTTTTCTAAAAATATGAAAGACACAGAAAAGATAAAACGGTTCAACAATCTGGTTTGAGCCGACCAGAGAAAGTTATATGTTTATATTTTCAGTCTTGTTATATGTCCGGCTGATGCAGAGGATATCCTGCAGGATACCTTGGCTTTAATCTGGACCAAGTTTAATAAAACTGTGCCCAAGCCTGATACGGTATTAGCGTACCAAGGTCGGTCTGACGAGGATTCAAAGCCCTTTTGTATCAGGAGCATCCCATCGAGTTGCCGCAATTGAAGCAGCGGTAGCAGGTGCCGTTCCGAACACAGATACTGCCGCAAATGTCGCAAGCAGGCGCATCATCCTGAAAATGTTCAAATTGGTCATTGAACTGACTCATAATGCTGGCTTGGGTGCCGTCGGGTGCGCCTGCGACAGCGGTAATTGTCTGTACAATGCGCTCGGCAAAGCGGTTCGGATCGGTCAGCGGCGGTTTGGCTGCCTGCAGAGCCGGACCGGCTGCACGTATTTCAGGGATTCCCGTTTTCTTCTGAAGCGCTTTGGCTTGATCAATCTTTTTAGCTAGATCCTGTGTTTTCTGCACCAGCTCTTTGGCTGTTGTGACGGTTTTATTTTCAACAGCCGGTGCTGTTGGAGGGTTGGGGATATTCTTTTCGGCGTACCCCGGAATGAACTGGCAGCCCATCCAGCAGAAGATATAGTCTATCAAGCTTTTGGCAAACGGGATGTTCTTATTGCTGGTCATGCCGGCCGGCTCAAACCGTGCATGGCGGAATTTATCGACCAGCGTAATCAGCGGCACGCCGTATTGCAGGGCCATCGATACGCAGGTGCCCACCACATCCATCAGGCCGCCGACGGTACTGCCTTCTTTGGCCATCGTAATGAACAGTTCGCCGGGCTGGCCGTCTTCATACAGCCCGACCGTCAGATAACCTTCATGTCCTGCTACGGAAAATTTATGCGTGATGCTGTTGCGGGTTTCGGGCAGGCGCCGGCGGAACGGACGCGGCGCGGATGTTTCTTCAGTTGCCTTTTTCTTTTTGCTGTCGGTTTTGGTTTCGGTATTAACCGGCTGAAGACGCTTGGAACCATCGCGGTAAATGGCTACCGCCTTGAGCCCCAGCTTCCATCCTTCCATATAGGCCGCCGCAATTTCATCGGCAGTGCTTTCTTTGGGCATATTGATGGTCTTGCTGATAGCGCCGGACAAAAACGGCTGAACGGCAGCCATCATCTTCAGATGGGCCATATAATGAATATACCGCTTGCCGTTTTTGGCTTTGAACGCACAGTCAAAAACGGGCAGATGTTCCGGACGCAGCTTCTCGGCTGTTTCAATGGTGTCATCCCGATCGATGGCATCGCAAATATCTTTGATATCTTCCGGGCTGTAGCCCAGCCGCTCGAGAGCCAGAGGCACTGTGCGGTTGACCAGCTTCAGCATGCCGCCGCCGGCCAGCAGTTTGTATTTAACCAAAGCAATATCCGGCTCAATGCCGGTTGTGTCGCAGTCCATCATGAATCCGATAGTGCCGGTCGGCGCCAATACAGTCGTTTGGGCATTGCGATAGCCGTGCTGGGTTCCGGCATTGAACGCCTGATCCCATGCATCCTTGGCGGCGCTGAGCAGGTAATCGGGGCAGTGCATTTCGGGGATATTGCGGGCATGCTCGCGATGCATGGCGATGACATTCAGCATCGGCTCCTTGTTTTTCTCAAACTCCTCGAACGCTCCCTTCATCGCCGCCAATTCAGCACTGACCGCATAAGCCGTGCCGGTCATAATGGCCGTAACAGCCGCCGCCCAGGCACGCGCCTGATCCGAATCATAGGGCAATGCCAGACTCATTATCAGACTGCCCAGATTGGCATATCCCAGCCCCAGCGGGCGGAAGCGATGGCTGTTCTCTGTGATGGATGCTTCCGGGTAGCTGCCGTTGTCGACCAGAATATCTTGAGCAATAATAAAAATCCGGATGGCCTGCTTGAAACGGTCTATATTGAAGGAGCCGTCATCATTGCGGAACTTCATCAGGTTCAGCGATGCCAGATTGCAGGCCGAATTGTTGATGAACATATATTCACTGCACGGATTGGAGGCATGGATAGGTCCGGAATTGGGACAGGTATGCCATTTGTTGATAGTGGTATGATACTGCAAGCCCGGATCGCCGCAGATGCGTGTTCCTTCGGCAATCAGGTTCATCAGTTCACGGGCTGACATTTCCTCCAGTTTTTTGCCGGTAGTAACAGCCGTTGTCCGCCAGATGCCGTCTTTTTCAACCGCCTCCATAAACTCATCTGTCACACGGACAGAAAGATTGGAGTTCTGGAACATAATGCTGCTGTAAGCATCATCCGGGCTGTATCCTTGGTCGATTAATGCCCATGCCTTCTTTTCTTCTTCCGTTTTGCAGGTGATAAACTCCCGAATGTCAGGGTGCGTAATCATCAGCGACTGCATTTTGGCTGCCCGCCGCGTCTTGCCGCCGGATTTCACTACGGCTGCAATCTGGTCATAAACCCGCATAAAACTCAGCGGTCCAGAAGGTTTGCCCCCACCGGACAGCTTCTCCCGGCTGCTGCGAAGGGTCGAAAGGTCTGTACCTGTACCCGAACCATGCTTAAACAGCATCGCTTCACTGCGGGCCAGACGCATAATGTCATCCATCGTATCATCAACCGACAGAATAAAACACGCCGAGGCCTGCGGATATTCATAGCTGCTGGTGCAGGGCACAGCTTTCTTTAACCGATTGTCCCAATGATAATTATGCTCGCTTCCCTTGACCCCGTAAACATCATAAAGCCCCACATTGAACCAAACCGGTGAATTAAACGCCCCATATTGGTTGACGCAAAGCCAAGTTAATTCTTGATAAAATGTCTCTCCATCCTGCTCGCTGGCGAAGTAGCCGTCTTTCAATCCCCTGTCTGCAATGGCTTTACAAACCCTGTGAACAAGCTGTTTAACGGAGTTTTCACGCTGGCCGGCTTGATGAATATCACCATAAAAGTATTTGCTGACGACAACTTTTGTCGCCAATTGACTCCAATTGGCAGGGACTTCTACATCATTCTGCTCAAATATAACCTTGCCCGTTTCATCGGTGATTTTGGCCTGCCTTTTCTCCCATTCGATTTGGTCGAAAGGGTGAATCCCCGGGGTTGAAAAATACGACGGAACCCTAAGTCCTTTATATCCTATATGTTGTGATTTTTGCCATGGTTTGAAGTCTGGATTAATCATTGCTTCACCCGCTGCTGGAATCCGTTCGCCGGCCATTGTAAACCTCCCTGAATAATACAATATGTTGAATGATAATAAATAAAAATAACAATATATAGTCAATACTTACTACGTCAATATACCGTTGACAGGTCGCTGTGCAAAGGGTAAAAATCGAAAAAAATTGCACGCTGTCTGTTAATGCTTGTAAATACGGAACTAACAGAAAAAAAATTTTTTTCTGCTGTTATCGAACCATTTAAAGGGGGCGTTTTTAATTGCTTGAAACAGCCAATATTCACTTGAGATTTTAGGATTTGGCTGGATTGTTTTTGCTCTGTCCGGCTGGGTATTTACGGATACAGAATATATTGGAAATATGGAGTCCAAAATAGAATTAAGCCCTCCCAAAAGACCATATCAGCACATATAAGAGGGGGGTTCTGACCCGCAGGGAAGGGCGTATATTGATGTTAGGAAACACTCGGCTATGCAAAGGAATGCAAGGTCAAAACACTAACACTGCTCCATTGACAAATTTAGGGACTGCTGCCGGCAGGAGTCTTATGGATTATATTTATTCGTGATAGGCATTCGGCGGTCTTTGCCAAAGGCACGGGGTGTGATTTTAATACCCGGCGGACACTGGCGGCGCTTGTATTCGCTTTTGTCCACCAGCCGCAGCACACGCCGAACCTGCTCTTCGGGAAAGCCGTTGTGAATCAGATCAGCCGCAGAGTGATCCAGCTCAATATAGTTTTTCAGAATCGCATCCAGCAGATCATAGTCAGGCAGCGAATCTGTGTCTTTCTGGTTCGGACGCAATTCTGCAGAAGGAGCACGGGTGATAACCGATTCCGGGATGATCGGCTGGCCCGCACGATCGTTGTAATAGGCACTGAGCTTGTAAACCAGCGTCTTTGGCACATCTTTGATAACCGCAAAGCCGCCGGCTGTATCGCCGTAAAGCGTCGAATAGCCCACCGCTGTTTCGCTTTTGTTGCCGGTGGTCAGAACCAGCCAGCCGAACTGGTTGGAGTAAGACATCAGAATGGTACCCCGAATGCGGGCTTGGAGGTTCTCGTAGGCCAGTCCCTGTTCGCTCCAGCCGTCAACCTTGCCCAATGTGCGGCTGAATATGTCCAGTATGTCCGAAATCGGTATTGTGTGAAACTCAATGCCCAAACGGCTTGCCAGTGTCTGCGCATCGCTGCGCGTTTCAGCGGAATTGAATCGGGACGGCATTGTGATGCCGATGACATTTTGACGTCCCAGCGCTTCAACGGCGACAGCTGCCACCAGCGATGAATCGATGCCCCCGCTCAATCCCACTACAACCCGTGAAAAGCCATTTTTACGGACATAATCACGGGTGCCCAGCACCAGTGCCTGCCAGACCTCCTCTACAATATCGTTTTGATCCGAAAAGAAAGAGTTGCTGATGGGGTGAATTGTCAGCGGCCTGCCGGCATGATGCTCAATGTCCGCAATATACAGATCTTCGTCAAACGCTTTGGCCTGAGCGGCAATCGTTCCCTGTGCCGTGACAATCATGCTCCGGCCGTCGAAGACCAGTTCGTCCTGTCCGCCGACCAGATTGCAGTATGCCGCCGCACAGTTGAAATGCCTGCTGCATCGGACCAGAGCTGCCTGGCGGTCCTTTATTTTACCGGCATAAAAGGGCGAAGCCGACAGATTGACAATAAGGTCCAGATGCCCCCGATAGTCTCCCAGATATGAATCCAACCAGCGAATATCCCAGATGTCCTCGCAGATGGTAACGGCGATGCGGGTAGGCCCCTGCTCAATAACAAGGGGATTCCGGCCGGGGACAAAATAGCGTTTTTCGTCAAAAACACCGTAATTGGGCAGCTGGCCCTTATGATAAATGGATGCGATAACTCCATCACGAATCACGGCGGCTGCATTGTAGCATTGCTGATGATCGGGCTGTGCGAAACCGACCAGAGCAGTCAGCCCCCGTATTTCCGGCAGCAAACCCTCCAATGCCGCAATATTATCCTGCAGAAAACCCGGCTTGTGCAGCAAATCTTCCGGCGGATAGCCGCACAGGCACAATTCGGGAAATACCACAACATCCACGGCCTGTTCTCTGGCCCGCTTGGCCATGGCCGCGATGGTTTGGGCATTATGCCCTATATCCCCGACTGTCGAATTGATCTGTGCCAGCGCCAGTCTGAACGACATTTACAAATCCTCTACCATAAACAGCTGTAAGCCGATAAAACAAGGCACGCAAAACATATTCAAACCGCATTCTAACGCATACGCAGGTATTGGTCAACAGCGTTTGCGGCAATACGCCCGGAGTGAATAGCCCGCACAACAAGGGATGCTCCGCTAACGGCATCTCCGGCGGCAAACACCTTCGGATTGCTGGTCTGACAGTTGGTAACAGCAATATTGCCGCGGTCATCCAGTTTCAAGCCCAAATCTGTCACCAGCGGACCGTGTTCAACGTGCACAAATCCGAGTGCCAGCAGCACCAAATCGGCATCCAGCGTAAATTCGGATCCGGGCACTTCGGTAAATTTCCACTGGCCGTTGATCTGCTTCCATTCGACACGGACGCAGTGAACACGGCTGACTCTGATTTCTGTGCCGCTGAATTGCTTGGTCAGAATGCTCCACATCCGCCGGCAGCCCTCTTCATGGCTGGAGCTGGTCCGCATCGTGCGCGGCCACATCGGCCATGGCGTATCCGGCGGGCGCGTCTCGGGCGGCTGAGGCAGGATTTCAATTTGGGTGATGGATTTAGCACCCTGCCGCCGCGCAGTGCCTACACAGTCGCTTCCTGTGTCGCCGCCGCCGATAACCACAACATTCTTGCCGGCCGCATGGAGACCGCTGGGGCAAACGGCCGTCTCGCCGGCGTTGATTTTGTTCTGCATCCGCAGAAAATCCATCGCAAACACAATGTTTTCATAGCCCCTGCCGGGAATGTTCAAATCCCGCGGCTGGCAGGCGCCGGCTGTCAGACACACTGCATCGAAACGTCTGCATAAATAAGAGGCCGAGATATCTTGCCCTACATGCACCTGCGTCTCAAATTCCACCCCTTCCTCGCTCATTTGCTTCAGACGCCGGTCAAGTATCCATTTTTCCAGCTTGAAATCGGGTATCCCGTAGCGAAGAAGCCCGCCGGGTTTGTTTTCCCGTTCAAAGACGGTAACTTTATGTCCGGCTCGTGCCAATTGCTGAGCCGCCGCAAGACCAGCCGGCCCCGAACCCACAACGGCGACTGTTTTGCCCGTGCGGCTTCTGGGAACAAGCGGCACAATCCAGCCCTCGCGGAAGCCCCGTTCGACAATCTGGCATTCAATATGGCGAATCAGAACGGGCTTGTCATTGACCGCCAGCGTGCAGGCTGTTTCACAAGGTGCCGGACATACCCGACCGGTAATTTCGGGAAAATTGTTGGTCGCATGCAGAACCTCACAGGCCTCTTTCCATTTCCCCGAATAAATCAGCTCGTTGAATTCAGGGATAAGATTGCCCAGCGGACAGCCCGCCCCATGACAGAAGGGGATTCCGCAGTCGGCACAGCGTGCAGCCTGCTGCACAATTGCTTCCGGCGTTAAGGGAATTTCGATTTCTCTGTAATCGCCAATGCGCTCCTCAACAGGGCGATACGGAACCGACTGACGCGGGTATTCCAGAAAACCTTTGATTTTAGCCATGGAACACCTCCTCGGTTGCCGGAGTGGTATCCGTCCCGCGTTCTTCGCCGGCCCGGATGCGTTCCAACGCAAGGCGGTAATCAATCGGAATGACTTTGACGAATCGTCCCACCATATCCGGCCAGGCCTCCAGAATGCGCCGAGCCCGGGCGCTTTGGGTCAAGCGCTGGTGTTTTTCAATCAGTTTGTACAGCAAGTCTTCATCCTCGGATTTCCACACACTTTCAAGATCCACCATATCAAGATTGCATAAGGTATCAAAAAGCTGAAGTTCATCGAGAACATAGGCAATGCCCCCGCTCATTCCGGCTGCAAAGTTGCATCCGGTCTGCCCCAGCACCACAACCAGACCGCCGGTCATATACTCACATCCGTGATCGCCCACCCCTTCCACGACAGCAGTGGCGCCGCTGTTGCGGACGCAGAACCGCTCGCCGACCATCCCGTTGATGAATACTTCCCCGGATGTCGCTCCGTAAAGCAGGGTATTGCCGGCAATAATATTTTCATGCGCCTGAAAGGGCGAGCCGGGCGGCGTTTGGACAATAATCCGGCCGCCGCTGAGACCCTTTCCCAAATAATCGTTGCTGTCCCCAATCAGCTTCAGCGTTACGCCTTTTATCAGGAATGCCCCGAAACTTTGACCAGCCGAGCCGGTACATTCGATTTCGATGGTATCCTCCGGCAGTCCGGCGGAACCGAATGCCTGCAAAAGACGGTTGCTCAAAATGGCCCCGATGGTCCGATCGGTGTTTCTGACTGCCATCTGAATACGCACCTTTTGTCTCTTGTCAAAGGCAGGGCGGCATTGCTCAATCAATTCCCAGTCGCGATGATTTTTCAGCGGATTTGCTTGGCCTCTGGAATTGTATAACGCATCCGGCCGGTCGGCAGTGGGCGGCTGGAAAATCTTGGAGTAATCCAGCCCTTTGGCCTTGTAGTGCTCAAGGGCCGCCTGCATGCACAGTTTGTCTGTCCGGCCGACCATTTCATGAAATTGACGAAATCCCAGCAGCGCCATCCATTGACGCACTTCCTCGGCCACGAACCGCAGGTAGTTGATGATGTATTCGGGTTTGCCCTTAAAGCGCTTGCGCAGTTCGGGGTCTTGTGTGGCAATGCCGAAAGTGCAGGCACCCTCGTGGCATTTGCGCAGCAGAGTGCATCCCAGACACACCAGTGCCGCTGTCCCGAAGCCAAACCGTTCAGCTCCCAGCAGGGCGCCGATTACTACATCGCGCCCCGTACGAATCTGCCCGTCCACCTGCACGCGAATGCGGTCGCGCAGTTTGTTCATCACCAGAACCTGCTGGGTTTCGGCCAGCCCTAGCTCCCACGGACAGCCGGCATGCTTGATTGACGACCACGGACTGGCTCCCGTACCCCCGTCATAGCCGCTGATGAGAACTTCATCCGCATTGCCTTTGGCCACACCGGCGGCAATGGTCCCCACGCCCACCTCCGAAACGAGTTTGACAGAAACCTTGGCCGACGGATTGGCACACTTAAGGTCGTAAATAAGCTGTGCTAAATCCTCAATGGAATAAATATCATGATGCGGCGGGGGGGAAATCAGCGTCACCCCCGGCGTGGAATGCCGCAGCCGGGCAATCTCCGATGAAACCTTTTTGCCCGGCAGCTGGCCGCCTTCGCCCGGCTTGGCTCCCTGAGCCATTTTGATTTGGATTTCTCTGGCGTTGGCCAGATACTCGATGGTAACGCCGAAGCGGCCGCTGGCAACCTGCTTGATCGCACAGTTTTTCGAGTCGCCGTTGGGTTCCTTCTGATACCGCACCGGATCTTCGCCCCCTTCGCCGGTATTGCTCATCCCGCCCAGCCGGTTCATCGCAACAGCCAGACATTCGTGCGCTTCCCTGCTGATGGAACCGTGGCTCATCGCGCCTGTGCAGAACCGCTTGACGATGGCATCGGCCGGTTCAACTTCTTCAATCGGTATCGGATGGGTATTGGTAAAGGCAAAAAGTCCCCGCAGCGTACAGAGTGCTTGGGACTGGTCATTGACGGCTTTGGCAAATTCTTCATAGGCTTTTTTGTCGTTGTAAACCGCCGCATGCTGAAGCCGGCTGACAGTTGTCGGATTCCACAAATGCCGCTCCCCCGTCAGGCGGAAGGCATAATCGCCCCCGAACTCGAGTTCAAGAGAACCCGGCTGCGGCTCCGTATAGGCATTCTGATGCCGCCGGCAGATATCGGCTGCAATCTGTTCCAGACCGATGCCGCCGATGCGGGAGCTGGTGCCGGTGAAATACGCATCAATCACCGTCTGGCTGATGCCGACAGCTTCAAACAGCTGCGAATTGAAATAGCTGCGCAGCGTGGAGATGCCCATCTTGCTCATTGTCTTGAGAATGCCCTTTTTGACGGCGGCGATATAATTGTCGGCGATTTGAACCGGTTCCAGTTCGGCCGGCAGGTCCCGCTGCTGGTGCATATGATACAGGGCTTCAAAGACTAAATAGGGATTGATGCCGTTGGCCCCGTAGCCGCACAGCAGACAGAAATGCTGCACTTCACGGGCTTCACCGGTTTCCACAATCAGGCCGGCTTCACCGCGCAGCCCCCGTTCTATCAGCGCATGATGAACGGCGGAAACAGCCAGCAGCGCCGGTATCGGGGCTTTATCCGGTCCGGCGTTTTTGTCGCTGATAATAATTAGCGATGCATCACGCTGCACAATGGCTATCTGGGCCTGCTCAATCAGCCGGTCAATGGCTCCTTTGAGCCCAAGCGTTGCATCCGTTTTGTCCAGTGTAAAGACCGCATCAATCGTCTCAACCTTGAAATCGCTGCGGACGATCTGACGAAGACGAGCCATATCCTCATTGGTCAGAATCGGATGCGGCAGCTTCAGCTGACGGCAATGACGGGCAGACTCCTCGAGAATATTGAGTTTCTTGCCGGTAAAGCTCATTAAGCTCATGACCAATCCTTCCCGCAGCGGATCAATCGGCGGATTGGTTACCTGTGCAAAAAGCTGCTTGAAGTAATCATACAGCAGACGCGGCCGGTCGCTGAGCACCGCCGGGGGAGTATCGGTTCCCATGGAGCCGACCGGCTCCTGAGCATTGACGGCCATCGGCTTGATAAGCACGCGCAGCTCCTCGCGGGTATAGCCAAACATCCGCATCCGCGCCGCCAGCGTTTCCGGAGTGCCCAGTTCGAGAGTCGGCGTATCGAACAAGCCCTTCAGCTCGATGCGGTTTTCGTCAAGCCACCGCCGATACGGCTTCTGCCGGGAGATGGTGCTTTTGATTTCATTGTCCGTAATAATTCGGCCTTCTTCGGTGTCCACAAGAAACATCTTCCCCGGCTGAAGACGGCCTTTCGTGCGAATCTGCTCCGGCGGAAATTCCACGACGCCGGTTTCGCTGGCCATAAGAACCAGACCATCGGTGGTAATCGTATACCGGCAGGGACGCAATCCGTTGCGGTCCAATGTTGCCCCCAGCAGACGTCCATCGCTGAAAACCATAGCCGCCGGCCCGTCCCACGGCTCCATAATCGAGGCGTGGTATTCGTAAAATGCCCGTTTGTCAGTACTGATGTGGTATTTGGCTCCGAAGGCCTCCGGAATCATCATCATCAAGGCATGCGGCATGCTCCGGCCGGCCATCGTCAGCAGCTCAAGCATATTGTCAAACGAAGCAGAATCACTGCCTCCGGGCGTCAGTACCGGCAGCAAGTCGCTTAAATCCTCGCCCAGCAGCTCGCATTTGAGCCGTTTTTCACGCATCCGCATGCAGTTGCGGTTGCCGCTGAGCGTATTGATTTCGCCGTTGTGGGCAATGCAGCGGAACGGATGCGCCAGTTTCCAGTTGGGGAAGGTATTCGTGCTATAGCGCTGATGCACAATTGCCAGTGCCGATGCAAAACGCTGGTCGTTGAGGTCCGGGTAATAGGCAAACAGCTGCCAGGCCATAAACATCCCCTTATAGCAGAGGGTTCTGCCCGACAGCGACACAATATAAAAGTCTTCAGCGGCCGGGCCGAGTGCCTCATAAACCAGCCGTTCCGTGCGCTTGCGGGTCAAATACAGCTTCCGTTCGAGTTCCTGCCCCTGCAGGCCGCAGCCGTCAATAAAAACCTGCTCGATAAACGGTTCTGCCGACAGGGCGATTGGCCCCAGACACGAAGGATCTGCCGGCACACAGCGCCAGCCCAAAACCCGCAAGCCGTAATGTGCTGCGGCCTGTTCAAGCAGACCATAGCAGCAGCTGCGAAGCCCCGTGTCTTTGGGGCTGAATACCATGCCGATGCCGTACCGGCCCGCCTCGGGAAGACAGATGCCCAACCGTTGGGTCTCCATACGGAAAAATGCATCGGGAATCTGGGTCAGAATCCCTGCCCCGTCGCCGGTGACGTCATCTGCGCTGGCAGCACCGCGATGATGCAGATTCAAAAGAATTTGTTTGCTGTATTCTACAATCGAATGGTCTTTTTTCCCCGAGATATGAACGACAGCGCCGATCCCGCAGGCGTCATGTTCCCGGCGGACTTCATATAAACCTTGGTCTTTCAGTAATGGCGACATCTCTAATCCTAATTTGCAGTCTTTATTTTAACCGAAGCAACTTTAAGCAATTTTGGTATCACTGACAAATTATTTATAAAATATATTTATTTTTCTATTCATTTTACTTATAAATATTCTGACACCCTAACCTTTGATCTTAATATTTCACAAAAAAAACCGCCGGCATTGTATAACCGGCAGGGTATGTTTGTCCTAATGTTAAGTACGACAGCTGCGGCTGCTGCGGAATTTACTTCAAAAACAGCATTTCTGCATATGTCGGCAGCGGCCACAAGTCTGCATCTACCAGCAATTCGAGGGCATCAGCCGCCTTTCGGACGGTCTGCATGGCACTGACTACTTCATCGCGATAATACCGTGCTGTCTGAACGGCATTGCCGTTCTTTTTGGCCTTCGAAGCGACGGCTTCCAGCGCCTCGATGGCGTTATGAAGCTCATCTGTCATTTGGCTTGCCTTTTCGAGGTTTTTGCGGGCGGATCTGCTGGTGACGCCGGCCTCGGCTATGACAGTAGCCGCAGAGGCCAGACGGCCGCAGTATTCAATGCATACCGGCAAAATCTGCCGTTTGGCTATCGTCAGCATCGTATTGGCCTCAATGGCGATCGTTTTGCTGTAATTTTCCAGCAGAATCTCCATCCGGGCATGCAGTTCGTTTTTCGTCAAAACCCCATGACGGGTCAGGACGGACACATGCTCCTTATCCATCAGCGTTTCGATGGATTCTACCGCAGAACGAATATTCGGCAGACCTCTCTTTTGGGCTTCCTCAACCCAGTCCTGCGAATAGTTATCGCCGTTGAAGATAATACGCAAATGTTCCGTAACGATTCGCTTCAGCAGCTTCTGGGCATCGGTGGCCGGATTCTTGGATTTTTCCAGTTCTTCGGCAATTTCCATCAGAACATCGGCCACAATGGTATTGAGAACAAAATTCGGTCCGGCCGTGGACTGACTGGACCCGACCATCCGGAACTCAAACTTGTTGCCGGTAAAGGCAAACGGCGAGGTCCGGTTGCGGTCTGTGGTGTCCTTCGGCAGGGGGGGCAGAATTGAGGTCCCCAGCTTCAGTTCGCTGCTTTTTTGCGAGCTTTTAAGCCCGCCGCCGGCCAGCTGCTTAAAGATATCGGTCAGCTGGTCCCCGAGGAAAATGGAGACAATCGCCGGCGGTGCCTCATTGGCTCCGAGACGATGGTCATTGCCCGGATTGGCCACCGAGGCACGCAGCAGTTTGGCATACTTGTCCACAGCACGAATCACAGCGCACAGAAAGACCAGAAAAACCATATTGTCGTGCGGCGTGCTGCCGGGATCCAGCAGATTGATGCCGGTATCGGTCACCATACTCCAATTGTTATGCTTGCCGGAGCCGTTAACGCCGGCAAAGGGCTTTTCGTGAAGCAGACAGACAAAATTGTGTCGCAGGGCAACCTTCTGCAGCGTCTCCATCGTAAGCTGGTTGTGGTCGGTTGCTACATTTACGGTTGAGAAAACCGGTGCCAGCTCGTATTGGGCCGGCGCTACCTCGTTGTGTTGCGTCTTGGCGGATACGCCCAGTTTCCACAGCTCCTTGTTTACATCGTTCATAAATGCGGCTACCCGCTCATGCACCGTGCCGAAATAGTGGTCTTCCATCTCCTGCCCGCGGGGCGAAGGGGCGCCGAACAGCGTTCGCCCTGCTAAAACAAGGTCCAACCGCCGCTCAAAGTAGCTCCGATCGATAAGAAAATATTCCTGCTCGGGTCCCAGTGTGGTAATAACATTCTGAACATCCGTTTTGCCCAGAGCTTTGAGCACCCGAACGGCCTGTTTGCTCAACGCCTCCATCGAACGGAGTAGAGGAGTCTTTTTGTCAAGAACCTGTCCCGTATAGGAGCAGAAGGCGCAGGGGATGTAGAGGGTTCTGCCTTTGATGAAAACAGGCGAGCTGCAGTCCCACGCTGTATAGCCGCGCGCCTCAAAGGTCGCCCGCAGACCGCCGGATGGGAAAGACGATGCATCCGGTTCGCCCTTAATCAGCTCTTTGCCGCTGAATTCCACGATGGTTTTTCCGTCGGGTGTCGGCGAGATGAACGAATCGTGTTTTTCTGCTGTCAGGCCGGTCATCGGCTGAAACCAGTGACAGTAGTGGGTAGCACCTTTTTCAATGGCCCAGTCCTTCATTGCATTGGCAATGACATCTGCAAGCGAGGCAGTCATTTCCCCGCCGCCCTGACGAATGCGGGTGAATTCCTTGTAGGTATTCTTCGGCAGACGCTGCCGCATAACCGCATCGTTAAAGACATTGGCACCGAACAGTTCAATCAATTCTGCTTGTTTGTTTTCCATTTGCTTTCCTTTCGCGCATTTGGGCGGAACCTTCATCAATATGCCTGCCGGCGTATCGCGACCAAGCTACATCCTATAAACACACCTATTAGAAAGTCAACAACAACTGCCGGAAACTCATGTTTGGCCTGATACGCCTTTCAGACCTGTACAGGCTAAAACTCGATTATATCTATGTGAGCAAATAGAATGCCAATTTTTAGAAAAAAGCAGATGATTTGTATGTGTTTACAGATGAACAAGTTACGGCGTTTTCGTAAAGTGCGATAATTTTTCAAGGATTACAATTTTGTAATCATTTGGTATTAAAGCATACAAAAATGTTGATTTTTCGGCTTTCACTGCTCTTTATGGGTCTTCTGAAAGACAGCTGATCTTCTTTTGCCTGCCAAAAACCCTAAGAAGGCATTCTTTCCCGGAAACGCCCGCCTGCGGATTTCAGCCGTAGATTCTGTCAAATTCACGGCGTTTCAGTTGAGAAAGATGTCGTTTATCCAGCCGGGGCTGAACGGTTTTCTCAGCCGCCAGATGCAGAGGCCGCCAGCCGGAGCCGGCCTCACAGATGGATTTATGTTTGGTGTCATAATACGAGGTTTGGGAGATAAATTCTCCTGCAATCCCATGCCAGGCCAGATAATAATGAAAATGAAAACGAGATCCCAGTGCATACGATTGCGGATGCACAATGGCTTCCGGCATACCGCCCAGAGCCGTACTTTTCCAGAGGGCTTCAAAAGAGATCAATTGCATCTGCGGAATGCGGCTTGCCAGAAACTGGTACCCCTTCCGATCGCATTGGGGATTCATCTCCCAAAACAGCACAGAGTGCTGCCGGAAGGAACAGATTTTTTCGATAAGAGTCTGACCGATTGCGCCGAAAGAATCGTCTGGACAGAAGTCCGATTGAAGATTAACCAGAACAACAGGACGTTCAGATGCCGCCGGCGGCTGCACGCTCTCTTCTGACAGTCCCAAATCAATATCGTCGCAGCTTGGGCAGACTGTGCCGGGCAGACAGGAATTCACCTGGCGGGCACTTTCGCTGTCGCGGAAACTGATAAAGTCGAACCGGCTCAAAAACGGCAGAAGGCCCTGCAGGTGGACATCTTCAATCGGCTGGAGGCTTCCCCCTGTCCAGTAAACCGGCAGGCGGCAGTCGTCTTTTAGCAGGCCGGCCAGCACAATCAGCAGCAGATGATGCTGCCAGATTCCCGTAACATGGCCGCCTCCTAAAAAATGGAGATGGCTTGTGCGGGGCAGAATGGCCGACAGATGCCGCAGGGCGGCTGGCCGTCGGCAGGCATAGGCATCCTGAAAATTCCGCAGGCAGTCCTCCCACGGCTGACCCGAATAGGGGTATGTCAGCTGCCAGAAGAAGTCAACACAGCAGACCCTGCCGGCATAGGGGCGGGTGCGTATCAGCGAATCGAAACCCGACGGAAAATGAACATCCAGAAAAACAGCGGCTTGCGGGTATTTTCTGAAAATCGCCTCCAGCCAGCCGAGGGTAATCCATTCGTCTCCCAGATTGGGAAAACCGGCGGTGGATATCAGATAAAATGCGGGATATTGTGTCATTTAATTATCCGCTGGGCAGACGCTGGCGGATTCACCGGTCTGCATCGGCTTCCATTGTTGCACGGTTGAAACACTCTTAAAAACACTATTGTAAATGCGCCTGCCGGCTTGTCAAATGCATTTCTGAAATCTCCTTGATTTGAAGTCTGCTTGTCATACAATGACAGGTGTTGCATTGTAAACGGATGCTCAAACGGAATGAATTTTCTGCTGCTGGCCATAGATGCGGTTCTGTTGTATGGAATGTTTCTGCTGGCGTATCTGATACGATACGGACAGAACATCCCGCCGGCCAGCTTTGCGCCGTTTAGAGACAGCCGGCTGTTTCTGGTGGGAATTATTCTTGCGGCTCTGGTTCAAGCCGGCGTTTTCCGGCGGCGATTCCGGTCCTATTGGCAGCTCTTTCAAAAGCTGTTCTATGGGCTGCTGGCCGGAACGGTATTGGATTTTGTCTTGATGTATCTGCTGCGCGACCGATGGATGCGTTTCCCCTCCAGCATCCTGCTGTTGCAGTTTGGTCTTTCGCTGGCGGTGCTGTTTTTTGTCAACGGCCTGCTGCTGCGGCTGAAAAACAGGATTCAAAAGCGCGTCGTCATTCTCGGTTCTTCTGAATTCCATGATCCCTTCCTCAAAAAGAGCGCTCTGGTCCGCTTGAAGCACATCACTGCCATTGAAGAACTGATGCATATTCGGGATGTGGATGAGGTGATGATTTGCGAGCGGCTGCAGGATGAAAAAAATCTGAATCTGCTGATTTTTCTACTGCTGAAGCTGAATGTAACCGTCACATTTGGACCGGCGGTTTATGCTGAACTCATTGCCGGCAGGATTCAGCAGGACAATATCGTCCATCTGATTTCCACTTTTCTGGGCCGCAAATCAGACGGCGAGGAATTTATGATACGGCTTCTGGATATTGTCGGCAGTCTGTTGCTGCTGGTGATTTTCAGTCCGGTTTTTCTGGCTGCGGCCTGCTGGGTGAAGCTGACCAGTCCGGGGCCGGTGATTTACCGGCAGGTGCGTGTCGGAAAGGATAGACAGCTGTTTACAATCTACAAGTTCCGGACGATGCGTAACGATTCCGACAAATTGTACGGCTATAAACCTGCCGTCAGCGGCGACCAGCGCTTCACACCGGTCGGCCGGTTTCTCCGCCGAACCCGATTCGATGAACTGCCCCAGCTTTTCAATGTGCTCAAAGGCCAGATGAGTCTGGTAGGCCCCCGCCCGGAAAATGTATGGCGGGTCAATACCCATAAGGCCTTGCGGGGGCTGCGGCTGGCTGTCAAACCCGGCCTGACCGGCCTTGCCCAGATTCGCAGCTATTACGATGTCAGCCCCGGCCATAAAGTCAAATATGATTATCTCTATATCCAGCGCCGTTCCTTTATGTTGAACCTTTACATTCTTTTAAAGACTATACCGGTCGTACTGACCCAGAAGGGTGTGTAAATTTACCGGCGCCGCTTCAAGATAACAACCGGCTGGCTGCTGCCGGAGACAGAAAAGGTTTTCTCAAGCAGGATAATATCCTCCAGTTCAGCCGGCACACCGGAAGGAACAATCAGATACTCGGCTTTCCTGTCCGCCCGAAAACGGGCCGAGTTCCGGTACAGCCGGTACGGCCGGTCGGCATAAAACGGGATCCGTCTGTCGAATGTATAAATCCGGCTGGCCGGCGTTGTATTTTCGGCAAGCCATCGAGCCGCAGCAAGATACGCCTTTTTGTCGTGCCCCAGCGGTTTGAGCAGTTTGGGGATGCAGATGAGAATCCCGGCCGCCAGAAGAATCCGCAGCCATGTTTGCCGATGGTTCTGGTCTTGACCGCCGTTAACAAGCCGGCAGGCAATCCAGTTCAGACCTGCTGGAATATGCAGACTCAGCAGCGCGGTTGCCGGCAGAAGATGCCGCCGGCTGATATATCCCCAGCGCATATACAGCACACACAGCACCGTCAGATAAAAGCCGATAAGCAAAGCCCAGAGCCAATGGGCATCGGTTTTGTGCGGCGATTTGTAAAACAGATAAAACCCAATCCCCGCCGGTACAGCGAAATAGTAAAGAAAGTTGATGATGATTTTATTGACGGCCTCAGCAAGCCCTTTGGACAAGTCGGCCGGATTGAATCCGGCGGTTTCGACGGCATTGGACGCAGATTCAGTAAGCAGTATAGACTCACCGAAAGCCGCAGAAGGGCTTTTAAGCAGCTGGTTAAGCTTATGGGGGACAACCTGTTTTGTCAGCAGTGCATACGGCAGAAAAACCATCAAAAAACCTGCTGCAAGCCATATATAGCAGCCGTTTTGTTGGAGGGGTTTCTTTTCCATAACACCGCGCAGGGTTTTATATGCAAAAAAGAACAGCCCATACAGCAGCACCTGAGCGCATTCCGGCCGGATAAGAGTACCCAGCCCGCAGGACAGCCCCGAGACCCCAAGAAGCACGCCGTTGAGAGTTTGACTTCCTTGGCAAAACAGCAGCAGACTGGTGCTTAGAAACAGAAGAAAAGGCCACTCCCGCAAGACATCCGCACCTGCTTGGGCAGGATAGGGAAGCACAATCAGTGCCAGCATCGCCTGCACCGCGTGCTGCCGTCCAAAAAGCCGGCTGGCCCAGAGGTATAACACGGCGATTGTTAAAATGCGGCATCCCAGCACGCACACCTGTCCGGCCAGACACCACAAAGCCGGCGAGTCGCCGCCAGTCAGCTGCAGAAAAAATCCATGGCATAAAAAGATAAGCACCGGCAAACCAATGGGTTCATGCCGGCTGGCAACATTCTGGTAATTGTCCGGCAACTGGCGGGCCCGTTCGATATACACTACCCCGTCTTCGGAAATAACGGTTGTGCGGGCAATCAGAAAGGCGCCCAGCACGGCTGCCGCCGCTGCCAGCAGTATCATATCCCCCATTTTCTGTCTGTTGTCTGAAAAGGTCTTCATTGCAATTTGGCGGCCGAATGCGCTTCTGTTTTGGTTCGGCTGAAAATACTGTTGTTTTTTTGCAGGCAAAGTTTACCATATAGACCGGTAATGCCAACTAAAAACTTGTGCCGAAAGCGGAGAAGATGACTCTGTATCCTGCTGATTATATAATACTTGCTGCCATCGTGATGCAGGGGTTGTTTACGATTCAGGTCGTAAATAACTGCCGCTATGCCCTTGAAAAGATAAAACGCCGCCGGGAATTGTACCGGCCGCGCTGTGTGCTGATTGTGCCATGCAGAGGACTGGATGAGCATTTTGATGAGAATATCGAGTCCTTCTACAGGCAGGATTATGAGGGCTATCATCTGTGGTTTGTCGTGCAGGACCGCAGCGATCCGGCCTATGAGCGGCTGCTTCGGCTCAAGGCCCGCCACAGGCAGAACACACAGGCACAGTCCGTCAAAATCCTTGTCGCTGGACACACCGACTCCTGCAGCCAAAAACTGCACAACCTGCTGTATGCCTGCCGGCAAATACCGCCGGAGACCGAAGCCCTTGTTTTTGCCGATTCCGATGCCTGTGCCGGTCCCCATTGGCTGTCCCATATCGTCTATCCGCTGCGAAAGGACAAAAACGGCGCCGCCGGCGGCTACCGCTGCTTTGTACCCCAGACAAACAACCTTGCAACCGTGGCCCTGTCGGCGGTCAACGCCAAAATCTGCCAGCTTCTCGGCAATACCCGCTTCAATCTGGCTTGGGGCGGCTCCATGGCGATTTTGGTCAAGACCTTCAAAGAATTGGGAATCGACAAAGTCTGGGAAAAAGCCCTCAGCGACGACCTGACCCTGACCCGGGCGATTCGCAAAAAAGGCCTCAAAATGGTTTTTGTCCCCGCCTGTATGATTGCCTCGTATGAAAGCGCCACATGGGCCAGCTTGTGGGAATTTGCCCGCAGGCAGTTTATCATCACACGCATTTATACTCCCGGCATGTGGCTGTTCGGCTTGTTCAGTGCCTTGTTTACGGTAGGGGGGCTGTGGGGAGGTCTGGCGGCGGCTGTCTGGGCTGTTCAAACGGATTATCCCCACAGCGGTCTGGTTATCGCGCTTCCTGCGGTGTTCTTGGCCTGTCAGCTTCTAAGGGCGATTCTCCGCCAGCGATTGATAGCCAAACTCCTGCCGGCCGATAAGGAGCGGCTCCGCATCGCCCGCTGGGCGGATATCCTGTTTTTCTGGCTCTGGTCTATCCTGCTGCTGGCAGTCATCCTCTCGTCGGCAATAGGCCGCACGCTGGTGTGGCGGAATATCCGCTACCGGATTGAATCTCCTGTCTGTGTGCACATCCTCGGGCGGTCGTGAATGCCGCCCGCTGCCGGCGGCGTCTATAGCGTCCGGTCCACGGCTTCGGCAACCCGCCTGAGTTTCGGCATTAGTTGGCTCAGCGTCTGGGGGGTGATGGACTGCGCCCCGTCCGATGCGGCATGTTCGGGGTCCGGATGGCACTCCACAATCAGCCCGTCGGCGCCGGCGGCAATAGCCGCCAGACACATGGGAGGAACCATATACGCATGCCCCGTGCCGTGCGACGGATCCACGATAACCGGCAGGTGCGTCCGTTCCCGCAGCGCCGGGATAATCGCCAGCGGCAGGGTATTGCGGACATATTCCTCAAATGTGCGGATGCCGCGCTCGCAGAGAATGACGTTTGGATTGCCGGCATTGATGATGTATTCGGCCGCCAGCAGGAATTCATCGATCGAGGCGCTCATCCCCCGCTTGAGCAGCACCGGCTTTTGAACCTTGCCTACCGCCTCCAGCAGCGGATAATGCTGCATATTGCGGGCGCCGATCTGCAGCACATCGCTGTACTGAGCAACCGGCTCCAGCTGTTCCAGACCAATCACTTCTGTGACGATGGCCAGACCTGTTTCTTCCCGCGCTTCGGCCAGAATCTTCAGCCCTTCCAGACCCAGTCCTTGGAAGCTGTAGGGACTGGTGCGGGGTTTGTACGCGCCGCCGCGCAGGCCGATGCATCCGGCCTGACGGACGGCTTGGGCGGTGGTCATAATCTGCCGGCGGTCTTCAACCGAGCAGGGCCCTGCAATAATCCCGACAGCGGGGCCGCCGATTGGAAACCCCTTCGGTCCAATCGGGATTTGCGTGCGCTCCTTTTTGACCTCCAGAGAGGCCATCTTGTAGGGCGACAGAATAGGCACAATCTTTTCCACCATCGGGGCATTTTCGATGGCGTCCTTATTGACAGCCCGCTTGTCCCCGAGGCAGGCGATAACCGTCCGGTCGGTGCCGTAGATCGGGTGTTCTTTGAGACCGTAGTCATTCACCAGCGCGATAACATGCTGTATCTGCTCCTTGGTTGCGCCGGGCTTCATTACAATAATCATGTCGGTTTCCTTTACTCTGTAAATCCACAGGTTGTTTTAGGTTAATTATAGCACCAGCCGCACCGAATTACAACCGGCTTTGGATTTGACAAAAGGGCCGGGGTCTGTACAATGATCGGACAGATGAATCCTGCGACAATAAAACTGCTGGTGCTGGCCGATATCCACGGGCGGCATGAGAAAATTGCCTCGCTGCGTCCTCTCGTGAAGGATGCCGATGCCGTCATACTGGCCGGCGATATTACCCATTTCGGCGGGGCCAATGAGACTGCCGAAGTGCTGACGGCACTGGAGCCGCTGGGCAAGCCGGTTTTTGCCGTCCACGGCAACTGCGACCAGCCGGTAGTGCAGGAGGTTTTGAGCCGGCGGGGCATTTCCGTCCACGGCTGCACAAAAGAGCTCATGGGGCTGTATTTTGCCGGTGCAGGCGGCTCTCTGGGCTGGTCGGGGGCAACGCCCGGCGAGGTGGGGGAAGCGGCCTTTGCGGCTTCGCTGCAGCAGGCGGCTGCGGGGCTGAATGCCCCAAGCCGGCTGGTGCTGATTACCCATCAGCCGCCGTGGGGGACTACTCTGGATGTGCAGGGCGGCATGCGCCATACCGGCAGCCGGACGATTCGGTCGTTTATCGAGGACCATCAGCCGCTTCTGGCCGTCAGCGGTCATATCCACGAAGCCCGCGGCATCGACCGGCTTGGCGACACCGTACTGGTTAATCCCGGTCCGCTGCGGAGCGGCTGTTATGCGGCGGTCGAAATAACCAATTGCGATGTGCAGGTCCGGCTGGGTCTGCTGGACTCTGCTTAACCGGAACAGAGGGCAGGGATGAACCATTTTGAGCAGCTTCATCCGGTTGTGCAGGCCTTTCTGGCAACGCTGTTTACATGGGCACTGACGGCCCTGGGGGCGGCATCGGTTTTTCTGACCAAAACCATCAGCCGGCGTCTGCTGGATTTTATGCTGGCCTTTGCCGGCGGGGTGATGATTGCCGCAAGTTTCTGGTCGCTGCTGGCGCCGGGGATTGAAATGGCTCAGCTTCAGGGGCAGACTGCCTGGATTCCGGCGGCTGTGGGATTTCTCCTGGGCGGGGCATTCCTGCGGCTGATGGACCGATTTCTGCCTCATCTGCATCTGGGATATCCAATGTCGGAAGCCGAAGGCGTTCATACCCGCTGGCGCCGCACAACGCTGCTGGTGATGGCGATTACTTTGCATAACATCCCCGAAGGATTGGCTGTGGGCGTGGCGTTTGGGGCGCTCCGATACGGCCTGTCGTCGGCCAGCTTTACTGCCGCCTGTGCACTGGCAATGGGCATCGGCCTGCAGAATCTGCCCGAAGGAATGGCAGTATCGGTTCCCATTCGCCAAATGGGCACCAGCCGGCTGAAGAGTTTCTGGTACGGCCAGCTGTCGGGGATGGTCGAACCGATAGCCGGCCTTATCGGTGCGGCCGCAGTAGTGCTGGTTTCGCCGATTCTTCCGTATGCGATGGGTTTTGCCGCCGGCGCGATGATTTATGTGGTGGTCGAGGAAGTCATTCCCGAATCCCAGCGAGCCGGCAATACCGACTTGGCCACGGTGGGAACGATGGTCGGCTTTGCCGTGATGATGACGCTGGATGTCGCATTGGGCTGACTGTCCCTGCGCATCCAGCCTGCCGAAGGCCTTCTGTGCTGCCTTTCTCGGACAGGCATCCCAGAACGGCTCAAAGGCTGTCCTGACAGACACACCTGTCGGCCGCTGGAGGCCGACGGCTTTCTTTTTCAGTGTACGTTTCTATTTACTTCTTTTAAATTATGGTAGCAAAAACCTGCATAGTAACTGCAGAAAACCTTCGCAGTAGATGCAGAAAACCTGCCCAGTAAGTGCGTAAATCTGCGTGGTCAGCCCACTAGAACAGCCGGCAAGCTGGTTTGAACTGCCGCCGCCGGCTGCAATTTTGCTAACTGCTTATCCGGAAAGCAGATAAAAATTTAGAGTACGTTCAAGACAGCAGAATAGTGCATACAGAAAAAAATAACTGGACATTGTAGGTTTACAATTATAGAGACAATCTCAAAATGGTATCGGATAAGCAGTGTCGCGATACAGCAGCACTGAAGGCACTGCTTGAGCTGTAGTTGAAGCAGGCAATAAGATTCAGAAGAAAATCGCAGCGGTTAATACAGCAGGCCGGCCAGCCAGTTTTCCGCCAATACCGATAAATCCGCCAAATCGACCGCTCCGTCGGGGGCGTTCAGCGGGGCCAAATCGGCGCTGGTATTCCAGACCGTAAGACCGCTTCCCTGCCAAGCGCTGCTGAAGGCAGCCAGGTCCTGCATATCGACCTTGCCGTCCAGCGGCAGGGGGGCGATGTCGGCTGTCTGTCCCGCTGCGGCAATCCGCTGGAATTCCAGACGGGGGTCGTCTTCGAGCATAAAGCCGCCGGCACGCAGTATCAGGTTGTACTGAGTAAAGAGGTTCATCCCGATAATGCCGTCCAGCGTGCCGCCTTCGGGGCTGAAAATATCCAGCAGCACCACCGGCACATTGGTAAACTCCAGCCATTGGCCGACGGCCGGAATCGTCAGCCGGTCCAAGTAAAATCCCGGGGCCATAATCGAATCGCCCGTAACGCCTTCGATTTCAACTTCAAAGTCCCTGCCGGCTGCCTGCAGTCCAAGCCGTGCAGCTATCCGCGAGCCGATAACGGTAATCTGGGCGCCGGTATCGAGCATAAAGCGGTTTTTGTCCACTGCACTGCGGCCGCTGTCGGTCAAATCCACTCCGTGAATGAAAAACAAGCTCTGCGAGGAAACTCCCATCACCACCGACGGCGTCATCGGCGAATAATCCATTTCAAAGCCCCACGGGTCTGTGAACATCTCCAGCAGATCTTCGGGATTGAAGCCGTAGGTAATATACTGCACTGTTGTGCTGCCGGCGGGCTTGAGTTCCAGCGGAATATAATCGGCATAGGCCGGACTGGGCGAGCCCTTGGGATAGAAGGTAATCCGCGGGCCGGTATAGACCGTTTGGCTGCGGGTTATGGTGATGGGATGATCGACCTCGATATGCGTATCGTAGAAGACGCTCATCGGCGTGCCGACGGCGGTAGCCAGGTCGGGTTTGGTGCCCGGGTTTTGACCAATCAGCGTGGCGACATTGTATTGGCCCAGCAGGCCGGCCGTTGAGGGCAGAATCATTTCACTCTGGCCGGGGGCGTTGGGTTCCAGGACATCCAAGCCGGCCATAAAGAGGGCATACGGCCATGTTATCCGCGCTTCAACGGAGCCGGTTACGCCGGTTACCTCGGCTTTGTTTTTCTGGGTCAGATAGGTGCTGTTGTACAGTCCTGCACGGACGGCATTGTAATAGCCGATGACATGGGAGCTGGCGCCGGTATCGAAGATGGCAATCATAAAGTCCGTCCGCGGATTCGTTCCTGCCGGCGGGCTTCCGGCGTAGGAGGACGGAAAGGCCTCGTAAATGCCTGTCGTTTCGGCATCCAGATGCTTATTGGTGGGCGTCAGCACAATCCACGGCACAAAGCCGTCCACCGGCGGCGAATCGATGACGCCCGATACCGCTGCTGACGGAGCCGGTGCTGCAAGGGCTTGTGCTGCGGCCGGCTCTTTGTGAAAATACCGGATTTGCTTTATCCTTGAATTGGAAGGTCCTTGCCAGTTGACGGCCTGACCGTCGGCCCGTACTGAAAGGCCGGCACATGCTATTACAGCGCTGACGAAAGAGAATAAGGACGCACACTTACGCATGGTAGTAATCCTTTCCTGACTTAGAACATTTGTTCTTATTTCGGTCAAATCAAGCCCCCGCAAAACGAAAGAAGCACAAAAATGCTCTTTGCTGTTTATTATAGGCAAACCGTCCGATAAAAACAAGAAGATTTGAGGCCGCAGGCTGGCGGGCGTTGGGATTTCGGACTTTCCTCTGCGGCTGAACGCGAAAAGGGCATTTTGGAGGCTGCCGGCCTGCGGTAAAGAGAGCCGCAGGGCAGAAAATATGCCCGAATTTTCATAAACCGCCTTCCCTTTTGAGCCGATAGCAACTGCAGAAACAGCGGTTTGCATTCAGGAGATAAGATTATGGGTATTCAGAACTGGTCGGAAAATGTAATATTGGTCAACTTGTGCAAAGAACCGGATTTGGGCGAGGAACTGCAGACGGTTATCGAGATGGTCGGCGCGGATACAGCTTCGGATGTAGTGCTGGATTTTGCGGATATTGACATTATCACTTCCTCCAGCATTGCCAAGATGCTCAAGCTCCGCAAGGTTCTGCGCGACAACGGGCGGACGCTGCTGTTTTCGTCGGTCGGCCCGAAGACCAAATCAATTTTCAATGTAACCGGACTGGATACTGTATTTGAATTTGTCGATGACCAGTTTACAGCGCTGGCCTCATTGCAGATGGTCAACTGAGGCGCAGGGGAAAAAGACAGCCGCCGGACAGACCGTACTTGACAGTCTGTCCGGTTTTGCTTTATAGTGCACCAAAAACAAACGGCAGGCATATTCCGAACGCCGCTGGCGTCAGCGGCCTTCGCGATCTGCTTGCCTGACAGCCGTCAGGAGACCATTATGGATGCACAAACTGTCCGCCGGATTGAAGAGGCGCTGGGCTACCAATTCAAAAATCCGCAGCTTCTGGCCGAAGCATTTCTGCATGCCTCGGCTGCCGACGACCGCCGCCGCAGCAACGAGCGTCTGGAGTTTCTGGGCGATGCGGTGCTGTCGCTGGTGGTCTGCCAGACGCTGTTTGAGCGTTTTCCCGACTACCTCGAAGGAGATCTGACCAAGATCAAAAGCCGTCTGGTGTCGCGCAAGGTCTGTGCTGAACTGGCCCACCAGCTGGGGCTGCCGGGGCATCTGCGGCTGGGACGGGGAATGGAAAGCAGCCGCGCGCTGGCCGGCTCGATTGCGGCAGCCAGTCTGGAGTCGGCTATCGCCGCCATCTATCTGGACGGCGGAATGGAAGCGGCCAAGACCTTTATCTGCCGGCTGTATGAGCCGCTGTTTGTGGAGGCCGATGCCCAGCAGCATCAGGAAAACTACAAATCGCTGCTGCAGCAGTACTGCCAGCAGGAATACGGCTGCATGCCGATTTATGACCTGCTGGACGAGAAAGGCCCCGACCACAACAAATGCTTTGAGATTGCTGTTGTGGTGCGGCATCTGCGGTTTGATTCGGCATGGGGGATTACCAAAAAAGAAGCCGAACAGAAAGCGGCCTACAATGCGCTGTGTCAGCTGGGGCTGATGGGCGGTCCGGCGGCCGGCAGCGATTAGCCGGTTATCAGCCAGCTGAGCAGATTCAGCACAACAATCGCCAGAATCATAAAGCCGCTGACGGTGGCAAACAGCACGGCCGATTCGACCAGAAACCGCCGCCACAGCAGGGCCCGCATCTTGGTGGCCTTATACACTATTGCAATGGCTGCCAGCAGCGGAAACATCCACAGCAGCGATCCCGGTGTGGTTCCTATCTGCTCGGGGGCGGTAAAGGCCGCTACAATCCACTCATTCATTGACGCCGTCCTCCTCCTGACCAATCAGTTCACCGCGTCCGCAGTAGGCCATATACACGGCGCTTAAGATGCTCAGCAGGTTCAGCAGTCCTGCAATGCCGGTGTATATTTGGCCGATATCGCAGGGGCGGCCGTAGGTGGGAAAGCGACCGTTCTTGGTGAAGCTGCCCAGTATCCCGACGGCCGGCGAGCAGAGAATCTGGGCGTAAAACCAGATGCGCCCACTGACCCAATCCACCACCCCGATGGAGCCGACATACAGGCCGGTGATAAACAGACCCGCTATCACCGCAAACAAAATCACCGCCCGCTTCCGCTCGCCGATGAGCCAATGGCCGGCCCCCGGCACCACCCATGCGGCCAGTCCAACGATAGCCAGCCGCAGGGCTTTGTCAAAAACGGTCTGCATGTTCGGCTGTGTCTGCATGATTACAGCACCTCGTCCGGCATCGGCAGCTGTTCCGGACGTGTTTTCAGGTCTATTTCCTCATGAGGCGTTTTCGACTGATAGCCCATCCGCTGAAGAATTCTGGAAGGATCAAAGTGCATCAGCGGCAGGGCGGCCGAATGCATCGCATTGAGCTGGAGAGCCGTCTGGGCCTTGCCGTCCAGATAATCCTTTTCGGTGGCCGGCTTGCGCGTCACCGATTTGACGACATAGCAGGCCGCCTGCGGCTCAAACGGCAGGACTTTCTGAATCGTGCCGGTCGATTCGGCGTTTTCGGGCAGCAGGGCATAGAGCTTGTTGGTCAGCATATTGCTGTTGAGCCGCTGCTGGATGTACTGTGCCGAGGCGGGATTTTCCTGCATGATGCGCTTGGCCGTTTCGATTTCGGCTGACGCAGCACGCAGCTGCTGCTTGAGCGAACCGATTTCAATGGCTTGGGTGTCGGTTATCTGGTTGGGGTCGTCTGCTGCTTTGGCATAGCGGTTGTTGTAGTCCTTGACGGCTTCCTCCCAGCCCTTTTGAGCGGCCAGAGCGGCCACTTCTTCCGCCCGTGTTTTGGCGATTTCCATGCCGCGGAGGGTCCGCAGGTCTTGGAGCACCTTATCGCGCAGACTGAACGGCTTGGCAGGGGGCTGCTGGTCAAACAGAACCATCCCGCGGGTGTCAAACGCCACATCGATGCTGTCGGGTGTTTGGGCCTCCTGTATGCCGATGACCCGCACCAGCGTCATCAGCCGGTAGTATTTGCTGTCCTGACGGGAATACCAGCCGCCGCTGAGCGGGCCGATATTTTCCCACATCCGAATCGACGGCAGTCCAATCAGCGGCCGCTCGGGCTTGTTGGGTGTAACCGCAAACGCCAAATCGGCCAGCCGCAGATAAGTCTGGCCCCGCTGCATGCTGAAGCTGCCCAGTATCTCGTCATTGCTGAAAGTCTCCGCTGTCAGCCAGCCGGTTTTGCCGCTGACGACGGGGACGGCATATTTCTGCGAAACGGCCTTGGCAGCGGCTTCGTAGTCGCCGGCGGCTTTCTGCAGCTGCTCGACAGCGGCCTCATCGACATTGAGCGACTCAAAGCCCGCCTCGGTCTGGCTGCGGATGTCGTTGAAGATCAGGGCGGCCTGCGCCTGCGTGCGCTCGTCTTCAATCCTTTGGCGAATCATCGCCTCCACTTCGGCGAATGGACGGGTTGTGGTGATTTTTTCGGAGTCGGGATTGTTCGGATCGGACGGCACGGACGTCTGGAACTGGCTGATATTGCGGCTGTAATAGCTCTCGACGGCATCGGCCGTGGGTTTTTCAATCAGTTTCTTGACCTCGTCTAACTTGACGACCAGATATTCCAGCTGCACCCGCTTGCCCAGTTTATAGCCGAAACCGAAGGGATTGGACTCGGTCGGCAGGTTGGGCAGGGCGTTTTTGTAGGTGTTGAAGTGCTGCTGAATCTGGTCTTCGGAAAAGTTGGTCTCGGCATCGGCAAACCAAGAGGCGGGGATTTGAACAAACTCGGCGTCGATGCGCTCCTTGCTGCGCCCCAGCGAGGCCTTAATCTGGTTGATGGTAACATCCTGACTGTCCATCACCTGACTGGCATACGCCAGCACACTCATCAGGTCGGCAAAGGTGCGCAGGATGTCCTGTTCGGACATGTTGGTTTTGGTGATGATTTGGTTGACCAGCTGTGCAGCATCGAGCTGGTTTCCAGTCATTGCAGGTATCGCACGGCGAAGGGTTTCGCGGGCGCTGTCGGTCGGCAGAATGCAGCCGGCACGGTAGGCCTCCTGTTTGAGAAGAATCCACAAAATCTCTGCCCGTTCAGGACGCCGGCTGAAATACGCCTC